>Ga0315284_10000856_pt1 | contig 41634 bp, 31 predicted proteins | sample YL17G09_16_MG_FD_203696 | JGI IMG/M metagenome (GOLD analysis project Ga0315284, IMG submission 203696) | Sediment microbial communities from Yellowstone Lake, YNP, Wyoming, USA - YL17G09_16 | ecosystem: Environmental > Aquatic > Freshwater > Lake > Sediment | place: USA: Wyoming | collected...
GAGAGCCAGCATCTCGCCGGCGGTCATGTCGTCCACGCGGACGCCAAGGACGTAGAGTGAAGAGCGTGGAGCGTAGAGCGAAGGCAGAGTAGTCATTCTCATTCCGTAGGGCGGTATCCCATACCGCCCGCCTGCGGCACCGACTCGAGGATGGAGAGGACTTTATCAGCGCAAGCGGCCCACGAAAATTTTTGCGCTTGGGTGTAGCCGCGTTCGACGAGCGTCTGGCGCAGGTTGGCATCGTCGAGCAGTCGCCACATGGCCTGCGCCAGTTCACCGACGTCGGTCGGGTCAACCAACAGCGCCGCCTCGCCCGCGACCTCGGGCAGCGACGACGTGTTAGAACAGATGACAGGCGTGCCGCACTGCATCGCTTCGACGACCGGCAGCCCAAAGCCTTCGTAAAGCGAGGGGAGCAGCAGCGCCACAGCGCCAGAAATCAACGCGGCCTTGTCCTCTTCGGCCACCCGCCCCGGAAATAGCACTTGCCCCTCTAGCTCTAGCTGCTTCACTTTGGCGTAGATGTCATTGTACAGCCAGCCTTTTCCGCCCGCCACAACTAGTTGCAGATTTGCAGATACGAGATTAGAGATTTGGGACTGGATTGAAAACGCCTGGACAAGTCGCGTGATGTTTTTGCGCGGTTGGAGTGTGCCAAGGTAGAGCAGATAATCGCCGGGGATTCCGTAGCGACGCTTGACGGCCTCTATCGCCGCCGGGTCGTTCACGCGGCGCAGGCTCTCGTCGCGGCCTGGATAGACCACGCTGATTTTGTCCGGCGAGGTTCTATAGCGGCGCACGAGGTCGTCTTTTGTTGCTTGCGAGTCAGCGATGACCCGCGCAGCAGCGCGCACACTCCAGCGCGTGGAAAGGTCGAGATACAATCGCGCGGAGATAGGATGCGCCAGCGGAAAATAGAGATAGCCCAAATCGTGGACGGTGACGACGGTGCGCGGGTGAATCAGCGGTACGACGTGCGCCGGGACAAAGAGCACGTCGGGAGGGCGTGTGAGCATCTCGGCCGAGAGCCGCGCGTGCGTCCACAGGCGCGGGAACGGCATGACGCGCGGCTCGGCATTCGACGCATCAAGCTCGTGCGGCAGCGGGCGGTCGGCATACAGCCGGAAGCGATGTTGCGGCGCAGCCGCCAGCAGGGCGCGGATGAGGTGGAGCGAGTAAGCCTCGGTGCCGGTGCGCTCCGCTCGCGCGGCCCGGCTGCTGTCAATGCCGATCAACATGAAACTTGCGCGGGGCACGTGTTGCGTATTCTAGTCCGTCACGCAATACGCAACACGTTTCAGGCTTTGGGCGGACGCGGCCTGCCGACGACCGCTTGCAGCAGCGCGGCCAGGCCGACCAGGATCAGCAGGACCGGCCAGAATTGCGCGAGCCGCCGCCCCATGTCGCCGGGCAGCCAGCCCAACGTAAAGAGGAACGCCACACAGCCGACGACGACGGCGAGGGCGCCGAGGCTGAACAAGGCCCACGGGCGGCCTGGCTCGGCCAGGAACAGCGCGATGAACGACAGACCGCCGATGACGACGAACGCCGGCCAGAGCCGGCCCATGTCGCTCCAACGCACGCCTTCCCGCAGCCCGGCCACAGGCAGCGGCAGGCGCAGCGTGAACAAGAAAAAGAACGCGCCGATGAGCGCGGCGGCCAGGCCGACAAACAGCAGCCCCGGATCGCGACGATTCAAGAGATAACCGCCCAGGAACAGCAGCCCCGCGCCCAGCGGAAAGATGGGCCACATGGCGTCCATGCCGGGCAGCCGCACGCCCAGGTTGCCCGCCAGGAACCACGCGCCGACGAGAATCAAAACCAACGAAAGAAAAATCGTTCCGCGTTTCATCCAACTGCCTTTCGAGTGTGATGCCCCTTGCAAAGGTCTTGCAAGGGGCATGATGAATTCTCAGCCGCGCGACCGTTCCAGCAGCACCATCATAATGACGCTGGATAGCAGCAGCCCTTCATCGGCGTCTGAAAACTCGCCGCGCTTTTCCAGCGAGAACTTGCCTTCCATGACGGCCGGCTGCTTTTTGAGATACAGCACAGTCTGGCCGCGCAGGTCAACCAGGTAGGCCGGGTTGATGAACATGCCCACAAAGGGAATGTCGCTGAGCAGGCCATCCAACACCTTGATCCACGGGTTTTCTTCGTGGATCACTCCGACCTCTGCGCCAGCGGCGTCCAGGATGTTGTACGACGCTTTCCACAGTGACTTTACGCCCTGCCGCTTGACCGTGCCCACCGCCGACCCGGCGGGCGTGGTAATGTTGTACTGGGCGGAAAAGTCAATGATCTTGTTAGCCTTGATGCCATACAGCTCGCGCTGCTGGCCCTCGTCGGCAAAGACCTTGACGGCCTCCTTGAGCGCCAGCGCCTTTTGCTTGACGTACAGCACCGTCTGGCCGGCCGCGTCGGTGATCTTGACTTGCGGGTTGACCGCAATGATCTTGAACGATAGAGCGAGAGGATAGTTTAACATGATCGCCTCCTTTGCGATATGAGCGGGGCAGCCCAATGTCCCCACCTTGACTACAGTTTACTCTGAATTGGCCGATTCGCCAATTCGATCAATTTGCCGCTTGCGGAACGGGTTGTCGCGCGCGTTGGCGCAGCGGCAAGAATACGTGGAACCGGCTGCCGGGGCAGGTCTCTTCGTCGTAGCCGGAGCTGCTAACCCACAACTTGCCCCCGTGCGCCTCGATAATCCCCTTGGCGATCGCCAGCCCCAGGCCCGGCCCGCCGCCTTTGAATTTGGTTTTGCTCGTCGAGTGCAAAGCCAGCTCGCCGGTCTGGTAAAACTTGGCAAATATCAATTCTTGAAAGCGGAGATCAATGCCGATGCCCGTGTCGCTGACGACCACTTCGATTCCTTCGCCCAGGTCTTGATCGCCGCTGGCGATGGCGCGGCCCGAGATGGTGATCGAGCCGCCGTCGGGAGTGTACTTGATGGCGTTGACGATCAGGTGATAAAAGACTTTGCGCAAAGCGTCCAGGTCGGCTTCCACCTCCGGCAGGTCGTTCATGTCTTGTATCGTCAACGTCAGGCGTCGCTCTTCCAAAGGCTTGGCAAAGCTATTGCTCACCGTCTGGATCAGCGTCGGTATAGAGAGAGGCTTGGGGTAGAGCTGCAGCGCGCGGCTGTCAATCTTGACCACGTCGAGCATACTGTCCACGATCTCGTGCAGGCGGACCGCGCCCGAGTAAATGGTCGAGGCCAACTCCTGATGCATGGGATTGGCTTTGATGGCCGAGTCGCCCAGGAGGATTTGACTCGAGCCGCGCAGGCTGGTGATAGGGGTGCGTAGCTCGTGCGAGACCATGCCGATAAAGTCGGACTTGGTGCGGTCCAGGCGCTCCAATTGCTCGTAGGCTTTGGTGATGTTGTCATAGAGACGCGCGTTTTCCAGGGCAATCGCGGCCTGCCCGGCAAAGGCCGTCGCCAGCGTGATCTCGTCGTCGCTGTAAGGATCGGGAGTCTCCCGCGTGAGAGACAACATCCCAATCACCACTTCGGAGCGGATGAGCGGGACGCCCAGCCAGGAGCGGGCCGGAGGCAAATTATCCACATATTGCCAATCGGACCGCTGAGACACGTCGGGGATGGACAAGGGCCGACGGGTGAGATGGATTTGCCGAAAGATGTCGTTCTCTTCTCCCACCAGCGAGACGCGAATCTGGGAAGGTCTGGCTTGGGACGGAAAGCCCCGGGAGGCGACAATTTCCATATCGTTTCCGCTGACCAGCATGACCGAGCCGCGGTCGAATGGCACCAGCTCGGCCAGGCGCTCCAACACCAGGTTTAACACGCGCGTCAAATCGAGCGTGCCAGCCAGCGCGCGACCCACGTCGTACATTGTCTCGGCCAGTCGCCGTGCTTCTTCGGTGGAGGCCAGCGCCACTTCCAGCTCGGCTTTCTGGAATTCCTCGTGGAGGCGCAGCGCGACCAATCGCCGCACCATGCGGACCCGACTGGTTTGGATGACGACGGCAAGCACCGTCGCCAAAAACAGCGCAAAACCCAGGTACGTCCAATCGGCAGGCGGCAGCAGCAACACGACAATGCCCCATCCGACCAATGTCACCGCAATCACCAACGTCAGCCATTGGGCGGAAAGAAAGACCAGCCCGGCGCCGACGACCAACAACACGAGTTCCACCGTCAGTTTGGGATCGGCGGCCAAGTATAGGTGAAGGAGAGTGTTCAACAAGACAAAGCCGGCGAGGGCGGCGGCCGTCGGCTGCGCCCAAGAGATCGGGACCGACCAGCGGTCCAACGCCGTGCGGAGGCCCAATGCCGCGGCCGCCGAGCAGGCGGCCAGGATGACCATGGCCGGCGCGACCGCCGCCGGGAGCGTCAGCGCGTAGCTCGCCGCCTGGAGGACAAACAGCGCGCCCAGGGCCATCGAAACGGGCCGCAGGTTTTCACGCACCATCGCATCGAGCGTGGCGCGCAGGTCTGAATCCTGGATATTGAGGCTCGATGGTTGTGTTGTCGTTGCGCCGAGTCGCATAGGTCAGTGACCTCAGAGTATTCTCACTGTAACCATTCGCTCAATCGCGCCGCGGAAACAGGAGCCGTCATGTCCAGCGTGATCGGCGTCACCGAGACGACGCCGTCTATCGCCACTGCGCGTATGTCGCTATCCGGCTCTAGCGTTTCCAAATCCACGCGCACCTCAAAGCCCATCGGCCCCGGGTCGCTGGGCCGACGGCGGCGCGGTTTGACCGGGTAAAAATATCGCTGGCGGCTGATGCGCGTCCAGCGCCAGGGCGTCTGCGGCGTAGCCGATTGGGGCACGTCAATCTTGAGCAAGTCCGCGCCGGGCGGCAGCCCGGCCTCTAGCGTTCGCCGCGCAAAGAATCGCACAAAGTGCATCGCCGTTTTCATGTCAACGGTGTCAGAGTGATTCAAGTAATACTCGGGCGCCGTCTGGCGCGAAACGGCCAGCGAGGGAATGCCAAAATCCGCGCCCTCCATCGCCGCGCCCACCGTGCCGGAGACGGTGATGCCAGAGCCGATGTTTTCCCCATAGTTGATGCCCACTACGAGCAAGTCGGGCCGGCGCGGGGCGATTTCCATCACGCCGTGCTCGACGACCTGCGCCGGGCTGCCCTCCACACCATAAGCTTCGACCGTATGTCCGTTGAGCGCGATGGATTGGCGGATGATGCGGCCTTCGGAAGCGGGCGGCATCGAGCGACCTGCGCCCGAGTGCTGTTGCACCGGCGCGACGACGAGCACGTCGCCCATGTCTTCGAGCGCCGCCGCCGCCGCGCGCAGCCCCGGCGAGTTGATGCCGTCGTCGTTGGTCACTAAAATCAGTGGGTTGCCCATCATGCTTCGATCTCATCCTTGCGAAGGCTGGGAGCCTTTACAAGGTGTAACCATGATACCAGCGATTGCGAGTTTCAACAAGCGATTGACAACCTCTTCCGAACGGGGGATAATTGCCCCATGACCTTACCTTCACCCATTCTCATCACGCAGCCTCAACCGCTCGCCGAGATGCTCCATCGCTTGATGGCAGAGCCGGCCGTCGGCGTGGACACTGAATCGGACAGCCTCTACGTCTACCACGAAAAAGTCTGCCTGATTCAGCTTTCCATTCCGGGCGCGGATTACCTGGTGGATCCGCTCTCGCCGGGGCTGGACCTTGCGCCGCTGGGCCAGCTGTTCGCCGACGCGCGCGTGGCCAAAATCTTTCACGCCGCCGAGTACGACGTGATGTGCCTCAAGCGCGACGCGGGCTTTTCGTTCTGCAGCCTGTTCGATACGATGTGGGCCGCGCGCATTTTGGGCTGGACGCAAATCGGGCTGGCCGCCATTTTGCAGGAGCGCTTTGGAGTGCGACTGGACAAACGCTGGCAGCGCCACAACTGGGGACGCCGCCCCTTGGAGCGCGAGGCGCTGGCTTATGCGCGGTTAGATTCGCATTACCTGCTCGGCCTGCGCGACATCCAGGCGCGCGAGCTGGCGCAACTGGGTCGGATGGAGGAAGCGCGTGAGACGTTTGGCCAGGTGGCGGCTGTTGCGCCTGCGGCGCGCGAGTTTAGCGCCGATGATTTTTGGCGCGTCAAGGGCGCGTGGGATTTGCGTCCGCGCAGCCAGGCGATTCTGCGCGAACTATTCCTTTTCCGCGACAAGGAAGCGAGACGGCGCAATTGGCCTCCCTTCAAGATCATGGGCGACAGAACGCTGATCGCGGTGGCGGAGGCCGAGCCTCGCTGCGCGGACAATCTGAGTTGCCTGGATGGGATGACGCCGCTGCAAATCAAGCGTTATGGGAGTGGAGTGTTGAGCGCTGTGGCGCGCGGACTCGTTGCGCCGATTCCGCGCCCGCCCCGCAACTCGCCGCCGGATCACCCGGCGCTGGCTCGCTACGAAAAGCTGCGCGCGTGGCGCAAGCGGGTCGCCGCCGCGCGCGGCGTCGAGCCGGACGTGATTGTTTCCAATGCGGCGTTGATGGCTGCGGCGCGTCGCGCTCCGCGCGCGTTGCGAGAACTGGAAGGAATCGAGGGTCTAGGCCCCTGGCGGCTCAAGACCTATGGAGAGCAAATCGTGGAGGCGTTGAGATGAAGCTTGAATTCTGGGGCGCGGCCAAGACCGTCACCGGTTCCATGCACCTGGTCGAAACGAACGGACACCGGATTCTGTTGGACTGTGGAATGTTCCAGGGGCGCCGGCAAGAAGCGCGCGAGCGCAACGAGCGGTTGCCCTTTGATGCGTCGTCCATTGACGCGGTAGTGCTTTCTCACGCGCACATTGACCACTCGGGCAACTTGCCCACGCTGGTCAAGAACGGCTTTGGCGGGTGCATCTATGCCACCTCCGCCACGCGCGATTTGTGCAGCGCCATGCTGCGCGATTCGGCGGCCATCCAGGAATCCGACGCCCGGTTCGTGAACAAGCGCAACGCCGAAAAAGGGCTGCCGCCGGTCAAGCCGCTGTACACCATCGAGGACGCGACCAACACATTGCATTTGTTCCACAGCGTGGACTATGCTCATCCCGTTGACATTTTTCCCGGCGTGCGGTTGACGTACCGCGACGCCGGGCACATCCTCGGCTCAGCGACGGTGACGTTGGACGTGACGGAGAATCACAAGACGACGCGATTGGCTTTCACAGGCGACGTGGGACGCAAGGGCGCGGCCATCTTGCGCGACCCGGAAGTGATAGACCGCGCGGACGCGCTCATCACCGAAGCCACGTATGGAGGCCGCCAACACGGGCCGATAGATCAGGCGCGCGAAAAGCTGGCGCAAGTCGTGGGCGAAACCGTCCAGCGCGGCGGCGTGCTGATCATTCCGGCGTTCGCCGTGGGCCGCACCCAAGACCTGGTGTATCACCTGCACGAGCTATTCGAGGCGGGCGAGATCCCCTCCGTGCCGGTCTATGTGGATAGCCCGCTGGCGATCAACGTGACCGAGGTCTTTCGTTTGCACCCGGAGTGCTACGACGAGGAAACGTACCAGCACATGCTCCACGACCATCATTCCGACCCGTTCGGTTTTTCGCGGCTCACCTACGTCCGCGACGTAGAGGACTCGAAAAAGCTCAACAGCTTGCAAGAGCCGGCGATCATCCTCAGCGCCTCGGGCATGTGCGAGGCCGGGCGCGTGCTGCACCACCTGCGCAATCACATTGACGATCCCCACACGACCGTGTTGTTTGTGGGCTACCAAGCCGAAAACACATTGGGCCGCAAATTGGCGGACGGGGAAAAGACTGTCCGCATCTTTGGCGAGGAATGCCAGGTCCAGGCCAACATTGCAAAGATTGATGGCTACAGCGCGCACGCGGACGAGCAAGAGCTACTCGAGTTCATCGGCGCGATGCCGCAGCGGCCCCGCCGGGCCTTTGTCGTGCACGGCGAGCCGGAGGCGACCCGCGCGTTCGCCAGCGGTCTGCGTGAGTTGGGCATCGCCAGCGTGACGATCCCAGAGCGTGGACAAAAGTTCGAGATATAAGCGCAAGATTTTGCATCCCCCAACGAAAGGAGAAAGAGACATGTCCTCAGAACCCCCAACGACGACTGTGGAAGCACAGTCCCAAGAACCTGCCAAGCCAGAGCGTAAAGAGGTAGGCGCGGCCCTTGTGGGCACTTGGGGCATTATCTTGCTCACCGTCTACCTTGTTGCGTTCTCCATCCTCCTGCTGTACAGCCTGATGCAATTTTGGCCGCCTAGGTGCGAGACGCCTGCCCCAACTCAAAGCGGTTTATCTGCTCAGTGCGTCTCGCCGGCGACCTTTGGCCGCTGGACCTTTTTGATCTCGGACGAGGTCCGCCTGCTCTTGCTGGTGGCGATGGCCGGGGCGCTCGGCAGCCTAGTGCATGCACTGCGGTCAGTCTACTGGTATGTCGGTAATCGGGAATTGGTGCGGAGCTGGCTGGTCAAATACATCCTACTGCCCTTTGTGGGGGCGACCATCGCGCTCATTTTCTATTTTGTGATCCGAGGGGGGTTCTTTTCGCCCCAGGCAACAGTGCAGCAAACCAGCCCCTATAGCTTTGTGGCACTGGCCAGCTTGGTCGGCTTGTTTTCGGAGCAAGCGGTGCTCAAGCTCAAGGATGTGTTCGAAACCTTGTTCACCAAGCCCAAGGCAGGGGCGGACTCCAAGCCCCAAGAATCAGGTGGCGGCGCTCTGCCGACAGGCAAGCCCGGTCCAGGGATCAGCCCTCAACCGGAAGATGAGCCCAAGCCGGAGACTGGATCGCAGGTGAAACCCAACCGAGGAGACATTTCTCGAAAGGCTAGATAAAGACAAGCCAGAGACTGGCTTTCCACCTCAAGGGGATAGAGCATATGTCCATTCAGGTAATCGAAAGTCCAATGGGTACGACCCAACCTGGCTGATGTGTAAGATCACCCCTCGTGTTGGCATGGCCGGGGCATGTGCAAGATTTGCCCCTACATAGGCCATCCACTGTCTTGGGTCGCACCTGCACAATGTAGGAGGTAGAGTATGACGAATACGCTGGACGAGAATGACTGGGACCTCTTGCTGCGAAGGATCAAGGACGGCAAGTGCACGCCTTTTCTTGGAGCGGGCGCGGCCTACGGCGTGCTTCCCCTCGGCTCCGAAATCGCTCAAGAATGGGCGCGCGACAAGGGCTATCCGCTGGATGACGCCTGGGACCTGGCTCGCGTCGCCCAATTCCTGGCCGTGACCGAAGACCCCATGTCGCCCAAAGAAAAAATCAGGGAGCGGTTCAGGCAGATTGCCCCACCAGATTTTTCCGCGCCCGACGAGCCGCACGGCCTTTTGGCCGACCTCCCCCTCCCGGTGTACATGACGACCAACTATGACGACTTTATGGTGCAGGCTCTCAAGCACCGGAACAAGACTCCGAAACAAGAACTGTGCCGGTGGAACAAGTACATCAAGGACGAGCCTTCGATCTTTGAAACGGAGCCGGGCTTTGATCCTACTCCCGTGACGCCCATCGTGTTTCACCTGCACGGACACAATGGCGTCGCCGAATCGTTGGTGCTCACCGAGGATGACTATTTGGATTTCTTGGTCAGCATCTCGAACGACCCCGAGCTGCTTCCCCGGCGGATTCAGAGAGCGTTGACCGGGACTTCGCTTCTCTTTATGGGCTACCGCCTGGCCGATTGGGATTTTCGGGTGCTGTTCCGCAGCGTGGTCGGCTATGTGCAACGCAGCATTGGCCGCGCTCACGTGTCGGTGCAACTGGTGCCGGTGAGCAGCCAGGCGCCGGAAGAGCAAAAGGCCAAAGCGCAAGAGTACCTGGATCGTTATTTCGGCGAGCTCAAGATCAAAGTGTACTGGGGAACGTGCCGCGACTTTGCCGCCGAGCTGAAAAGACGATGGGAGGCTGTGAGCCATGCTTAGTGAACTCCAACCCTACGTAGGCCCTCGCCCCTTTGAGCAAGAAGATCAGAAACTCTTTTTCGGACGGGAGCGCGAGGCCGGCGACCTGTTGTCCCTCGTCGTCGCGCACGCAGCGGTTCTCCTGTACGCCCAGTCCGGGGCGGGCAAGACTTCGCTGCTCAACGCCGGGCTGATCCCCTTGCTCCACGCAGAAGGATTCGAGGTGCTGCCGCCCGCGCGGGTGCGCGGCCTGATTTCCCAAGACATTGCGCCGGAAGAGATACCGAACGTCTATGTCTTTAATACGCTGATGAGCTGGGCGGAGCGCGAGGCTGACCCCAAGCAACTGGCGCACGCGTCGCTGGCCGATTTTCTGCAAGAGCGCAAGCGCCTCACCGACGCGGAGGGACAACCCGCGCCGCGCGCCATCGTCTTTGACCAGTTCGAGGAATTGTTTGCTTCCCATCCGGAGCGATGGCAAGACCGGCAGGGGTTCTTTGAGCAAATCTGCGACGCGCTGGAGGCGGATCGCCTGTTGCGGGTGGTGTTCGCCATCCGCGAGGATCACATCGCCCAGTTGGATCCGTATGTCGCGCTCCTGCCGGAAAAACTGCGGACACGCTTTCGCATGGAGCGGCTGCGCGGCGAGTCGGCGCTGGCGGCCATCAAGGGACCTTTGCAGGATACGCACCACTCCTTTGCCCAAGGCGCGGCAGAAAAGTTGGTCGAAGACCTGGTCAAGATTCGAGTCGAGACCAGCGCGGGGGGGAGCATAGAGGTCGTCGGAGAGTTTGTCGAGCCGGTGCAGCTTCAGGTCGTCTGCCAGAGCTTGTGGCGAGGTCTGCCGCCCGATGTCAAGGTCATCACTCAGGATCACCTGCGAGCGTTTGGCGACGTGAGCCACGCGCTGTCCGAGTTCTACGAGGGGTCGCTCAAGAGCGCGACCCAGGCTGCGCGCGCCGGGGAAGGCAGGCTGCGCAAGTGGTTTGAGACGGCTCTGATCACACCGGCCGGGACGCGCGGCACGGTCTACCGGGGAAAGGATAAAACCGGCGGCGCATCCAACGCGGCGGTGGACGTGCTGGAAGGCTTGCACCTGATTCGAGGCGAGTGGCGCGCGGGCGCGCGCTGGTACGAGCTGACTCACGACCGCTTCATCAAGCCCATCCTGGACTCGAACGAGGCCTGGCGTGCCGCGCGGCGTGATCGGTGGCTGCGTATTGGCGCGGGCGTAGCGGCGTCTATCATCCTCTCGCTGATAGGAATACTTTTCGGCATTAGCCCTCTGCTCTCGGCGGTGGTATTCGAATCCGCGCGAACCGTTCAACAATCCCAGGTCACGGTGACGGCGGCAGTCGTCCAGGCCCAGGCCGCGGCCACATCGGTTGCTATCCAGTCTCAGGCCACGGCCACACAGGTCGCCTTTCAATCCCAGGGCACCGCCACCGCGGTCGCCATCCGATCGGATGCCACCTCCACAGCCAGCGCGGCCCGGGTCTCTGACGTCCAGGCCACGGCGACGGTGGCGCAGCGCCAATCCCAGGGGACGGCTACAGCGGTTGCCATCGTATCTCAGGCAACGGCCACCGCCGTCGCCGAGGTCCAGGCGACGGCAGAGGTGGTGCAGCGCCAGGTGGAAAATCGGATTCGCGTCCGCCCGGTGCGACCCAGCCTCAGTGTGAGCGGAGAAGGATCGAGCGCTGGCACGATAAGCGCGTTTGTGCGCGACGCAAAAGGCGAGTTTTATCTGCTCAGCTCTTTAGATGTTTTAGGCGCGCCGAACTATAGGCTGGGTTCCGCCGTTCTTCAACCGGGGCAGATTGATGGTGGCCGTGTGCCCACTGACGTGATCGGCTCTTTCGTCAGGTATCCAACTGTGGCGGATGCAAGCCCGGTGGCGAACCTGGTCGGCTTGGCCCGCCTCGAAAAGGACACGTCGTTCGAGGCCGCCCTCCCCGGCATCGGGCCGATTCGCGGAGTCCACACCCCGACTGTGGGCATGTCCGTCCAGATGGTAGGCCGGACGAGCGGGTTGGTCAGGGGCAAAATCACACAGGTTGATGCGACATTCAGCATCGCTTTGCCGCAGCCGGCTGGCAAGGGAGGCTCTGTCCGATTGGTGCGCGCCGTAGCGACCACGCCCATGTCCAAAGCAGGCGATGGCGGCGCATTGGTCGTAGACAACGAAGGCTATGCCGTTGGGATCGTCGTTGCCGGGTCGGACACGATGACCATACTCGCGCCCATCCAACAAGTCTTGGATAACCTGGGCGTTCAGCTCGTGCAGACCGGTCAGGAACTCGCCACGCTCAAGGGACACACGGGCCGAGTCTTGACAGCGTGGTCGCCGGATGGAACGCGCGTCGCCACGGCTGATGATGGAGGCGCGGTCCGCCTGTGGGACGCGCAGACGGGAGAAGCGCAAAACGTGCTTGCCGATCACAAAGGGCCTGTCAACGCGATAGCGTACAGTCCCGATGGCAATTGGCTGGCGACAGGCAGCGCGGACAAGACCATCATTCTGTGGAGCGCGACTGAACGCCAGCATGGCCGGCCCCTGGTCGGCCATGCGGACGCAGTGACCAGCCTGGCCTTTAGCCCGGACGGCAAGCTGTTGGCTTCGGGCAGCGCCGATAAAAACATTATCTTGTGGGATGTTGCCACGCGCCAGCCTATGACCCTCACCGGCCACACCGCTCAGGTGACGAGCGTTGCGTTCAGCCCCGATGGCAAGTGGCTGGCTTCGGCCGGCGCGGATGGCACCGTGCGCGTGTGGCAAGTCGCAACAGGAGAAGAATCGCTCAAGCTAGATCACAAGGGGCCGGTGAATGCTGTGGCTTTTAGCCCGGATGGACGACTGGTCGCTTCGGCAAGTGATGACAACACGGTACGAGTGTGGGATGTATCCCCCGGAAAACAAGTGGCTGCGTTGCCGCCAGAAATGATCCTGAAACAACGCGAGGTCGCCCAGATGGCGCACGATGCAAGAGTGCTGCAAGTGGCCTTTAGCCCCGATGGGCGTTGGGTCGCTTCGGCGAGTGAGGACAAGACAGCGCGCGTGTGGGAGGTCGCCACTGGAAAACAAGTGGCGAGAATGTCGCATGATAGGTCAGTGTGGACTGTGGCATTCAGCCTCGATAGCAAACGGATAGTGACGGCAAGCGAAGACAACACTGCGCGAGCGTGGGACATTGTCACCGGCCAATCACTCTTTACGTTGAGCGGGCACACGAATGGCGTGTTCGGCGCGGCGTGGAGCCCGGATGGAACGCGAATCGTGACTGGCGGAGGAGATGGCACAGCGCGAATCTGGCAGGGGAGTTAGGCTGATGACAATGCCGTCGTCGGGCATTGCCCGCATCCGCAAAGAGTGGGGGAATGTCATCTACGCCGTCATCGCTGCGTGCCAGGGCGACGCAGACGCCGCCGCACAACTCGCGCCCTTTCTCGACGAGATGTCGTGCAAGGACGATTGGCGCGCGCTCGTCGCCGTCCTGCGCCGCATCCTGGCGGGCGAGCGCGACCCGATGGCGTTGCTCCCCGGCCTGGACGATACCGACCTCATCATCGCGGGCGACGCGCTGCGCGGGCTGGGTGTGGACGTTTCACTCGCGGGCCAGGAGGACGATGACGATGACGGCGACATGGTGCGGCTGGACGATTTCCTCGACATGGTTATCCAGGCTTGCCGTCCCGATGCGCCGCCCGGCCTGGCCGAACAACTGTGCAGCGCTACGCGCGGCATGGCAACTCTACTCAACGCTCCATCCGGAATCCGAGAGCTAGGCCGCGTGCTGAATGCCATCCTGGCCGGTGAGCGCGAGTTCGATTTGTCTGCGCTTCCACCCCAGTTGGCCGATAAAGTGCGTGACGTGCTGGCAGTTCTATAGGACTGACCGCAGTTGGCCGTCTGCGGTTGTGTCCGGTTACTGATCACTGACCACTGATCACCTACCACTGAAATGACTCGTCCTCGTGTTCGCGATACGGGCATCATCGTGGGCGAATTGCCCACCGGGGAGCACAACGCCATCACCGACGTGGCCGGGGTGCGCGTGGGCCACACGACGCTCGTCGAGGGCGAAGGGGCATTGAGGCCAGGGCATGGCCCGGTGCGCACCGGCGTGACCATCGTCCTCCCCGCGCAGCGTGGCGAGAACCTCTTTCGCCACAAAGTTCACGCGGCAGTTCACACCATCAACGGGTTCGGCAAGCCGTTTGGGTTCGAGCAGGTGCGCGAGCTGGGCCTCATCGAGTCGCCCATCGCGCTGACCAACACGCTCAACGTCGGCTTGGTGGCCGACGCGCTGGTGCAATACGCGATTCGCCAGAATCCCGATATCGGCATCCGCGCGAGCACCGTCAACGTCGTCGTCGGCGAGACGAACGACGGCTACCTCAACGACTTGCAAGGGCGTCACGTCCGCGCGGAGCACGTGTGGACGGCGATTGATGCCGCGGCATCGGGGCCGGTGGAGGAAGGCTCAGTCGGCGCGGGCACGGGAACGAGTTGTTTCGGCTGGAAGGGCGGCATGGGTGCAGCCAGCCGCGTGCTGCCCGCCGACGTGGGAGCTTTCACACTGGGCGCTTTGGTGCAATCGAATTTCGGTCGCGCGCACGATTTGACGATTTGCGGCGTGCCGGTGGGACAGCACATCAGACCCTTGAGGTCTGAAAGACCTCAAGGGTCTCAAGGCTCTATCATGATCGTCTTAGCGACGGACGCGCCACTCTCGTCCCGCCAACTGCGACGGCTGTGCGTGCGCGCAGCGGCGGGACTGGCGCTCGTCGGCGGCCACTATGCTCACGGCAGCGGCGATTTTGTCATCGCGTTCAGCACGGCGCAGCGCGTCGAGCACGAGCCCTCCTTGCTCACGACGACGCAAGTCGCGCTGGCCGATGAGTCAAAGGTGATGGGCTGGCTCTTTCCCGCTGTCGTCGAAAGCGTGCAAGAAGCGGTGCTCAACTCTATGTTTCGCGCCGAGACGATGATAGGGCGAGACGATCATATCGTGTATGGTTTGCCGGTGGAACAGGTGGCGGAACTGGTGCTCAAGAAAGGACGTGGCGATGTGTGAATTCTGCGCGGAACATGGCGAAGGTCAGGTGTGGTATCTGACGATGAAGAATTATGGGCAGGAGTTGCTATCCCAAGGCAAGCGACGAGAGCATATTACCGCTTTCTTTCAGGGTTTTGAAGCCAGCGTGGCCGGGTCGCTGCCCATGCTCGACGCGATCCAGGCGTTGCCCTTTGTGCCGGACCTGGTGAGCCGGGCGCTGATCGCCCGGCAGAAAAAGACCCACTTTGGTCAGGTGACGCCCATCGAAGACGTGGACAAGGTGCTGGACATGGTGGATTCCTTTGTCCGGTTGCCGTGTGTCTGCCGCAGCCTGACCACGGGACGCAAACAAGTACGCTATTGCTATGGCCTGGGCATTGATCCTGCCAGCGCGCTCGGCCAGTTTCCCGATTATGGCGAAAGCCTGGAATGGCTGACCCGCGCAGAGGCGCGCGCAGCGATCCACCAGCTGGACCAAGAGGGACTGGTGCATTCCGTGTGGACGTTCGATACGCCGTTCATCGGCGGGCTGTGCAACTGCGATCAAGATTGCATGGCTTATCGCGTGCAGGTGGGCGCGGCGATGACGCAGGTCTTCTTCCCGGCCGAGTACGTGGCGGCGGTGGATTGGGATCGGTGCAGCGGCTGCAAGCTGTGCCGGGGGCAATGTCCCTTTGGCGCGATTCGCTACACGGCCAGCCAGGACAAATGCAGCATAGACCCGGCGCTGTGCTACGGCTGCGGCGTCTGCCGGGCGGTCTGCAAAAAGGACGCGATCCAGCTTGCACCCCGAAGACGAGCTTTTCGCTGGCAACGCCGCGCAGTGACGCCGGGCCGCTATAGAGTGACGGTGCGGCCTTGTTCGAATCCCCGCGAATGCCGCGCGTGCCTGGAGGTTTGCCCGTCGCGTGTGTTTGGCCTTGCGCCGCAAAGCGCGCGCGCGCCGGGCGTCCGAGCCGGCGATTGGACCGTGCGCGTGATGTTGCCCTCGCGCTGCATCGGCTGTGGCGCGTGCGGGGCGGCCTGTCCGCAGGGAGCGATTGCCGTCGCCTAAAGGCCAAGCCAAGAGCCGTTTTCCTTCCCGCCGGACTAGAGTATAATTGCGGCTGATGGAGCAGCAACCATTCCCCGCATGGCTTCAACGGCTTGCTGAACGACGCTGGGTCGTCACGGCCATCGTCGGCACCATGTGTGGGGCGCTCGGCGTGTGGCAGAGGGTATCCAGCGGCGCGCTGACCCATCTCAGCGGGTGGGCAGGAGTCGTCGCCGCCACAGCCATCATCACCTGGCTGACGTATCAGCTCTTGGGCGCGGCAGCTCGCGCGAAACAGCTGGCCGAGTCGAGCGCAGAGCTGACGCGCGCGAACGCCACGCTGACCGAGTCCCTCGCTGCCTTACGCGCATCGCGCCAAGACCTGGCCCGCCAAAAGATGCTGGCCGAAAATCTTCTCACCGTCGCGCGAGCGACCGGCCAACGGCCCGTCCTCGAAGTGACACTCCAAAATACACTGGCGATTTGCGTAGCATTGACCGGAGCGACGGACGGCAGCCTGTTTCTCCTCGACGCGAATGGCCGCGTCACGCAGCACCTGTTCGCCCGCCAGGACGTTGCGCCGCAACAAGTGCGCGCGCTCGTCGGGCAGGCGATGAGCGACGGGTTGGCCGGTTGGGCCGCGCGAAATCGCCAGGCCGCGCGCGTCACCGACACGCTGACGGACCCGCGTTGGGCGACGACCTCGCGCGAGTCAGTTCTCATCCGCTCGGCGCTGGCTGTGCCGCTCATCAGCCGCGATCTGATCGTCGGCGTGCTCACGCTGATGCACCCGTCGGCGCGCCACTTTACCGAGGAGCACGAGCGACTGCTTTCTGACGCCGCCGACCAGGTGGCGTTGGCGTTGGATAACGCGCGCATGTTTGACACAATGACTCGCCTGGCCGACCGGCTCAGCCTGCTGTACGAGGTCAGCCAGACGACGGCGCAGCCCGATTTGGATTCGGCCCTCGATCAAGCGCTCCGCGCCGTTCGCGCCGCCACCGGATGGCCCACGGTCTCTGCGTTCTTGTTCGACGAGCATCAAACGCTTGCCGCGCGGGCTGTGGTTGGCGCTTTGGCCCCAGAGGTCTTGGAACATCGCCGGCCATCCGGCGATGGGATCATTGCTCAGGCGGCTTCCACCGGGCGAGCGCAACGCGCGGGCGACGCCATGTCGGAAATCGCCGCGCCGGTTTGCATCGGCGGGCGCGTGTTGGGTGTGCTCGACGCGGTCAGCGCGCAACCCGACGCCTTTACGAGCCAAGACCTCGAATTGCTTTCGGCAGTAGCCGATACGCTGGCGATGGCGATAGCCTACGCCGAGTTGTCGCAGCGGCAATCCGGTTGACATCTGCCGCCATTTGCCCAATACTCCCTTCTGGGAGTAAGATTGGGGTCGTGAAAAAAAAATAAAATATCCCATTTTGCTCGGCCTGGATTGCCAAATCCAGGCCATAAGCCGCCAGATTTGGCAATCCGGCGGGAGCGATTGGGATAATTATTTCTTTCCGCATCCCTTATCTCCACTGGAGTTTAGAGTTCGCTTTGCCCATCCGCCATATATAGCGGATTTCAATTGCGAAAAGCCACATATGGTGGTTACGGAACGGTTCGGCAGAACCGCTCAAACGTGGGCTCTAAACTCCAGATCTCCATCAGCCCGCTGAAATGCGGGCCGTCCTGTCAAGCTGGTCGCCTCAAATTCCAAACACAAGCGCACGCTGTCCCGACCGGCTTTTCAACTCTGGATGATGCGGCGGCTGCGCGCCACACGAATCCGTAATGTGCGACCCGTTCGCTCGAGACCTTTATGCAGAGCGCCGATTGACAACAGTTCGTGTGGCAAGGAGCTGGATGAATGCGAAAGCATGCCCTGAGCGTAGTCGAAGGGTCCCATGTCCGGCCCGAAGGGTGAATCAGGGGTGGGGGAAGATTCCCTTGCCTGCTGTAACTCTGAAGATGGGCGATTGTCATTCGCACCGTTGGCCGTGAGCGACGCACTTGGGCTGTCCCATAGAGACAAGCGCAAAGTGTCGTGGCCGTGGGCGTGCAGCAGCACGTGTTCGGGCTGGCGTTGGGTGCGCCTGGGCGAACACAGCCGGTGTCCGGCTTGGCCTGCACGGAGAAAAGCTATAGGCGTTCAGCAAGATTCGTGGCAGGGGCAGGCCTTGTGCCTGCCCCTGGGCGACCACAAGGGTCGCCCCTACGATTTCGTTAGCGGTATCCTGTTTGCCGCGCGGCCCTGCCGAGGCCAGGCGAGCGCGTGCAGGCAGAGGATTTAGCGCGACGCGGACAAAGCTGCGCGGCCGGCCTTCCATCGCAAAAAGACCTTGACGGCTTCGCCAGTGGCGGGCGCTATCAACATGAACGGCGCCATCATCAGCCAGTCGCTCAACTCCAGGGGCATCGTGCCAAAAAAAGTCTGGAGGAACGGCACATAGATCACGACTAGCAGCAGCGCGAGCGAGGCGGACGTAGCCCACACCATCCACTTGTTCGAAAAAGGCCCGATGGAGAACACTGAATAGTATTCAGAGCGCGACGTATAGGCCCGCAATAGCTCCGAGCACACCAACGTGGCAAAGGCGACCGTTTGGGCAAACTCGACGTGGCCCGGGACACGGCTCAGAGCTATCATAAACGCGCCCAGCACCGCAATCGTATCGGCAATCGGAATAGCCACGATGCCCAGCAGCATATCGCGGTTGATGACCGGCTCTTTGGTCGGGCGAGGCGGACGCTTCATAATGTCCGGGTCGCCCTTTTCCAATCCCAACGCCAGCGCCGGAGCGCCATCGGTCACGAGGTTCAGCCACAAGAGCTGGATGGGCCGTAGCGGGATCGGCAGGCCCGCCAGCATCGAAAGAAAGATGATGAGAATCTCGCCAATGTTGCACGAGACCAGGTAGAACACAAACTTGCGGATGTTGGAATAAATGATGCGCCCTTCTTCGATGGCGGAGACGATGCTGGCATAGTTGTCGTCGGTGAGCACCATGTCGGCGGTTTCTTTGGAGACGTCGGTGCCGGTGATGCCCATGGCGATGCCAATGTTGGCCCGCTTGAGCGCCGGAGCGTCGTTCACGCCGTCGCCCGTCATCGCCACCACGTGCCCGCGCGCTTTAAAGGCGTCCACGATCTTGGTCTTGTGTTGAGGCGAGACGCGCGCATAGGCGTCCACCTCTTCCACTATCTCGGCCAGTTGTTCTTCGCTCATCTGGTCAAGCTCTGCGCCGGTGAGCACTCGCCCGTGCGGCGAAAGCGTCCCAATCTCTTTGGCAATCGCCAGGGCCGTCTCTTTATAGTCGCCGGTCACCATGATGCTGCGCAGCCCGGCGCCCTTGGCCACCTGCACCGCCACTTTAACCTCGGGCCGCGCCGGGTCAATCATGCCCATCAGTCCCAGGAAGGTGAGCTGCGCTTCGGTGTTTTCCGGCGTGGGCGTTTCTGGCATCTCGGACAGCGGACGATAGGCCACGCCCAGCACGCGCAGCGCCTGGCTGGCCATGTTTTGGTTGGCGTTCAGAATCTCTTGGCGCTTGGCGTCGGTCAAAGGCCGCGCTTGCCCGTCCTCGATATAGCCGTCGCAGTATTGGAGAATAATGTCCGGCGCGCCTTTGACGAACGCGATGTAGGGGGTAGACAAGTAGGCAAGGGATGAAGTAGACAAGGCGTCCGCACTCGTTTCCCCTTGTCCGCTGGCGCGGGTTTCCTTGCCTACTTGATGGATCGTCGTCATCCGCTTGCGTTCCGAATCGAACGGAATCTCGCCGATGCGGGGCAAGACCTGGGTGATATTTTCGCACCACAGCCCGGCTTTGGCGGCGGCCACGACCATGGCGCCCTCGGTCGGATCGCCGACCATGCGGTAGGTGATCTGGTCGTTCTCTTGGCCGCTTTGCTCCAGCCGTGCGTCGTTGCACAGCAGCGCCCCGTGCAGCAACAGGCTCGCCGCCGGGTCAGAGCGTGGATCAAACGGCTTGCCGTCGAGCATGAACGTGCCGGCCGGGTGGTATCCCTCGCCCGTCACCTGGAAGGTCCTGCCGCCCGCCCAACCGCGCACCACCGTCATCTGGTTTTGCGTCAGCGTGCCGGTTTTATCCGAGCAGATGACCGTGGCGCAGCCCAGCGTCTCGACGGCCGTGAGCTTGCGGATGAGCGCGTGGCGTTTGACCATACGCTGCATTCCCAACGCCAGGCAGATGGTCACCACCGCCGGAAGCCCTTCCGGCACCGCCGCAATCGCCAGGCTCACCGCCATCATGAATAGCTCGACAATGTCCTTTTGCTCGGCTCTCAGATACGCCAGCAGACCGTCGGTGATCGCCATCATCGGGTGCGTATCTCGGATGACGCCAAACACAAAGATGACGCCGCAGATCCCCAGCGACACGACGCCCAGCCATTTGCCCAGTTGATCCAGTTTTTGCTGCAGCGGCGTCGGCTCTTCTTCATAAGATTGCAGCATCTCGGCGATCATGCCGATCTGGGTGCGCATCCCCGTGTCCGTCACCAGTCCCTTGCCGCGCCCATAAGCCACTAGCGTGCTCATAAAGGCCGAGTTCTTGCGGTCGCCGATGGGGATTTCCTTGTCCAGCACGACGCGCGCATCCTTGTTCACCGGCACCGATTCGCCCGTCAGTGAGGCTTCTTCGATCCGGAGGTTGACGCTTTCGATCAGGCGCATGTCGGCCGGGACATAGTTGCCCGCTTCCAGGAGGACGATATCGCCGGGCGCCAGCTCGCGCGCGGGGAGGGTCGCCTCGACGCCGTCGCGAACGACGCGGGCGTTGGGGGCGGCCATCTTTTTGAGCGCGGCCAGCGCCTGCTCGGCCTTGGATTCTTGCACCACGCCGAGCACGGCGTTCAGCACGACGATCGCCATGATGGCCGAAGCGTCCACCACTTCGCCCAAGAGCAGGGAGACGACCGCCGCCACGATGAGGATGATGACCAGGAAATTGTCAAACTGGTCGAGCAATAGCTTGAACAAGCCCGGGCGCGGACGCTCCATCAGCTCGTTAAAGCCGAATTTTTCCAGCCGGGCCTTGGCCTCCTGGCTGCTCAGCCCCGCGCGCAAGTGTGTTTCCAGTTGACCGACTGCGTTGTCAATCGAGAGGGTGTGAATGTGTTGGGCGCTCATCGCTACTCCGTTGTAGTGTGGTTTTATCCAGGGGTTGATTATACTCACAATTGACGCGACCGCGAGTTGGCATCACCGCGCCCGGCCTCTCCCCCGCGCCGTGGGCGCAGGGGAGTTGTAGAGCGTATCTGAAAGCCGTAGCTGGCCGCTTTGTGCCTTGCCCGCCACCGACGCATCGGGACGCGTCGGCTCAACACAGTTGCGTTGCGGCCCTTTGCTTCGACTGGATAGACCTCGTGCGCCGGCACCAACCGTTTCCTGTCTTGCTTTCGCTTCGAGGTTAGAGAGTTGGCGAGTTTCATCACGCGCAAGGCGAGCTGCTTGCCCTCGCGCATGTTCGCGCGGCGTGTGACGACTCTACCCGGGTTGGGATGCCACAGTTTCTAAGAAAGTAGCCTTGGCGAACGGGCACGAGACCCTAAACTACCGGCTTTTCAGACAGTCTCCAATGGTGACTGCTCAGGCGAACCTCTATCAGGGTAGAGACCTATCCATCCTGTATACGCTTCGCGGGTGCATCCTGTTTGAACAGGATGCACCCGCTGAGCCGTTGCCTCTAATGGGTGATGGTTTGACACTTGCACTCCCTGGCACTGCCCGCCAGGGCAAGTTTGCATAGTGTCAACGCCCCGGCTTGTGACACCCCTGACACATGTCGCTCGTTCGCCCGGCGTGATCCTTCGGCGCCGGCTTGATGCCGCCCTCAGGATTGTGACATATCAGGCAGTTGTCGCGCCCGGCCAGGCTGTGCGGGATGGCCGGGGGGGCCTCGCCGCCGGCTGGACGCGGTGCCGCCGTCGCGGCACCCGTCCCCGACCCGGCTGCCGGTGTGGCGGGTTGGCCCGCCGACGTCGCCGGCTTGTGGCACCCCTGGCACATATCGTTCGTGCGCCCGGCGTGATCCTTCGGCGCCGGCTTGAGACCGCCGTCTGGATTGTGACACGTCAGACAGTTGTCGCGCCCGGCCAAGCTGTGCGGGATGGCCGACGGGGCTCCGCCGCCGGTTGGAGGCGGCGCTGCCGTCGCGGCACCCGTTTCCGGCCCGGTTGCCGGTGTGGCGGGTTGGCCCGCTGGTGTCGCCGGCTTGTGGCACCCCTGGCACATATCGTTCGTGCGCCCGGCGTGATCCTTCGGCGCCGGCTTGAGACCGCCGTCTGGATTGTGACACGTCAGACAGTTATCGCGCCCGGCCAGACTGTGTGGGATGGCCGGCGGGTTGCCCAGCACCGGCTTCCCCGGCGGGCGCACCTGGGGCGCATTCAGCGCGGCGTACTTCCAGTCTGTGCCGTGGCAGGCGCTGTTGCTGCAAAAGCTGCTATTGTCGCTGCCGCCCGGGTTCCCCACTGTGTGACAACTGGCGCACGTGGCGTCGAAACGAGAGCGGTGCTCCGACAGCCAGGTCGTGCTCTTGTGAGACTCGGGTTCCTTGCCCTGGGTGAGCGGCAGCGCGGCGTTGGCCTGTCCGGGGGTGATCACCTGCGGCACACTGTGGCAGATATTGCACTCTAGCCGGATGGCCTGATTGCCTTTGCTTACGTGCTTGCCGTCATGGCAGCGGAAGCAGCCCGGGAAATCCTTGTGGCCGATGTTGTTCGGGTGCGTCTGCCAGGTTACTTTCATAAAGGGGAATTCGGTGTTGTCAAAGATGGCTTGCAGTCCGGCGACGGCTTTCTGGATGTCAGCCTTGCGTTGCGCGTACAGGGCAGGGTACTGCGTCCGGTACAAGTCCTCCACGCCGGCAATGGCTGTGGCCGCTTCCTGCTCAGTGGTGTAGGTTTTCTCCAGCACCTTGGTCCCTTCGCGCTTGATAAAAGGCAAGTCGGCGGCGATAGCGCCCGTCGCCATGGCGGCGTCGAGAGCATCGCCTGGCCGCTGAAAGATGTGCGTCGCGCGGTTGTGGCAGTCAATACAGTCTACCTTTCGCTTTTGCGCGCTGGCGATTTGCTCCGGCGTCAACTGGCTGTCTGTGGAGAGATACTCGGTCGTCTGTCCATTAAAGGTAGCCTGGACCCAGGGGATATCCTGCCGCTGCTTGTCAGCCGCAATATAGTAGACGGGATTCTCGATGTGCCAGTGGATGCCGCGGCCTAGACCGGCTTTCTGGGACCCGCCGCCGGTCTTGATCAGCAACTTGGTTTGCGTCGAGCTGTTGGCCTCATCTTGCGCGTAACGCGAGAGGGTCAGCATGCGGTCCTCGTAAAACTTTTCCGGCCAATGGCATTGTTCGCAAACCACCTCGACGGGGCGCAGGCTGGTGATGGGGGAGGGGATGGGCCTGGGGTGAAAGCCCGTCGGGGCCTGCCACAAGTATCGGGCATTGACCAGTTTCGCCTGCACGGCCGCGATAGGGCCGGGACCCACGTGGCAGGTGCCGCAATCGACGCGCGCGTGCGGCGAGCTTTTATACGCGGTCACTTCGGGCTTCATCACGTGGCAGATCGAGCAAAATGGAGTGGACTCGGACCAGTCGAACACGGCTATCCCGCCCAGGAAAAGCCCAAACAGGATCAGCAGTCCAACCACCACCGTGGCTGCCAGCAGCCACTTGCTGGCGCCCACCCTGGACCAAAACCTCAACCAGATGGATCGAGACTTTGCTGGACCGGCCGCGGCCGGGGGACGCGGAGCACTTGTTTGCGCTGGATCGCCTGACATACGGGCCTCCTCCTGTGAATTTGGCTTTTAGACGAACTCGTGGACTTGATTATCTTTGCTATTTTAGCACCAAATCCCCAAGCTACAATTACGCCTTTGCCCTCAGAACCCTAATCTCTTCTTCCTCGCCAGCACGCCATTCACCCAACGTTTTTGGGCCGTCGCCGAAAGATACAGCGCCGAGCGACAAAACGCTCACGCGTCAACAACGATACCGTTTTCCCTATGTCTCTCTACTGGGCGTCTTTTTTGATTGCGGTCATGGACTGCTCTCTTTGGCGTTGTGCAACGGATTTTATCTGCACCTGATATCAGGTTGATAGTGGTTATTGTGCACAAGAGCTTGTTCTGGACGCTGACGTAAATTGTTGCACCTCGCTATTCATCGTGCAGGGTGTCAAAGTGACAACCTCATTTCGCTGTCGTCTCCCGTGATGCCCACTTTCACGACTTGCGTATTGACTGAATCGCCTCGATCAGTCGTGGCTCGTCCTCAGCCTCCGCGTCGAGAAAACCAAGCAGAACATCACGCTGCTCCCGTGTCAACCGGGATGCGCCTGTGGACTCTAGCATCTCGTCATAGTAATCCACAAAGGCGCGTGTCGTCTCTTTGATCTGGTCTTGTGGGCATGGCGTCTCTAGTCAGCCTGCCAGTGCAGTTTGTAGGTTTATCTTCATAAACCCACAGGGCGAAGCCAACAAATTCTTTGCTTAACGCAAACGCCCCGCGCAGGAAACTCCCTGGTCGGGGCGATGTGTTGTGTCATCGCCTGCCGGGTTACACCGCCACGAAACCAGGCGACATGAAAGCGGGTGACGGAATTCGAGCCCGCGACTCAATGTTTGGAAGGCAGACGCTCAAATACCCTCATTGGCTCTACAAAACAAAAAGGACGTGCAATATTTGGGTCTTGTGGCAGGAGACGGATCTAGAGTTAATCTATCAGAGAGCGCTTCAAGTTGGGCACTGCCCATAGTGGCCACCGTGTCCACTTGCAGTGGGAGTATCAGCGCGCGTCGGTACAGCCAATAACCAGAACTCTAAAGCCAGCAATAAGCGCCAGTTTTACGGCGTATGGCAATTCACACCGACGATTGATCATGCGCCACCTCCGACGAGTTCAAACCGGATAGGTGGTCTCAAAGGCTGGGGAGGCAGGGTTCGAACCTGCGATTAACGGATCCAAAGTCCGTCGCCTTACCACTTGGCCACTCCCCAAAATGTTGCGAGGTCATTTTACCACAGGCGCGCAAGCGGTCAAGTCAGACCTGACAGGTTTCTAAAACCTGTCAGGTCTTTAACAACGGATAACGGAACGACTCGCCCTGGTTAGCGGCCGCCGTCGCGCGAAGGCGCAGGATGAGCGCCGCGCTCAGCACGGCCAGGAATCCGATCAGCGCCAGACCCGGCGCGCACACCATGACGAGGAACAGCAGCGCCACATCTTTCTCGCTGCCCGATAGAGTTGAGAGCGCGGCATTTCCCCCTACCGCTACTCCGACGACCAATACCGCCACGATGACCAGCGCCGCCAGAGTCACTCCATCAAAAGCCATGGACTGCGCCGCGTGCGCGCGGACGAACGCCGAGCGGTTGCGCCACCCCAGCCACACCGGCAGCGCTGTGAGAATCCCCAGGCTTTGAGCCAACGCGGCCATGTTCCGTTCGTCGCGAGTCGGTCTCACCTGATCACTGACCACCGATCACTTTCCAGCCAGCATGATCGTCGCCAGGCGCGCATAAACGCGCGCGGCATTGCCCACGTCGTCCAGGCGCACCTGGTCATCTACAGTGTGAGCCAGCTTTTCGTCGCCCGGCCCCAGCCCGACCGTGGGAATGCCGGCGATGCCGGCCGTGTAGACGCCATCGGTGGAAAACGGAAATTTGGACATCTTGGGTCGCGCGCCGATTTCCTCGCGCGCCGCGCGCTCTAGCGATTGCACCAGGGGATGATTCTCGTCCGTGACCCAGGCTGGGAAATACTCGCGCTGCGAGGCCGTGTAACCGGTAAAGCTCGTCGAGCGATATTCGACGACTTTGATATCGGCGCGCACGCGCTCGCGCGCAACGACCGACTGCACTTCGGCCAGCGCCTTGGCTTCGTTTTCGCCCAACGTCAACCGCCGGTCCAGGATGAACGAGCAGCGGTCCGGCACCACGTTGCGCGACCCGGCCTCGCTGCATATCTGCGTCACAACCAGGCTGCCCGGCCCCAGGAACCGGTCGTGGTTGAGATTGCCCGCCAAAAGCTCGACGCCAAAGATGAGCCGCGAGGCGGCATAGATGGCATTCTCACCCAAATCCGGCTGGCTGGCGTGGCAGGCGCGACCATGCGCCGTCACCTGAAACTCGACCCGTCCGCGCTGCCCGCGCGCAATGTTCATGGACGACGGCTCGCCCAGCACCACCCAATCGGGCCGGAGGCCTTCTTCTTCGACGAGCACGCGCGCGGCCAGTCCTTCGCACGGCTCTTCTTGAACGACGCACGCGACGACCACGTCGCCCTTGAGCGGCACGTGATTTTCGATGAGCAGCTTGCCCGCATAGACCATCGCCGCCAGCGCGCCTTTCATGTCGCACGCGCCCAGCCCGTAAAGAACGCCGTTCTCGATTTCCGCGCCGAACGGGTCGCGCTGCCAGGCCGCCGGGTCCGACACGCCGACCGTGTCCATGTGCCCGTCGAACAAGAGCACCGGGCCGTTCCCGCGCCCGATGCGGCCCACCACGTTGCCGATGCGATCCATCGCCACGTCACGGAACCCGACGGCGCGCATCTCGTCGGCGATGCGCGCCGCCACTGCGCCTTCCTGGCACGAAAAACTCGGCGTGCGAACCAGGTCGCGCAAGAAAGCGATCATTCGCTGTTGATCTAGAGTGGAAAGTTGAAACATACGCTCCCTGACCAATGTTTTCCTATTGGGGGCATTCGCCGTCAATGCTTTCTGCCCCAATCTTCATCACCCCAATCGCGGACCGCGCCGAACAAGCGCCCCATCACGGCGCAGAAAAAGACGATGAAATAGGCCGCATACTGCGCCCAGCCGGTTTGGATGACCTGGGTGAACAGGATTGCCAAAACGATTCCAATGATCGCGCCGCCGGCCATCCACGTCCACTTGGCCTGGAAATCTTGGAGGATATTCTGGAACGTGAGTTTTTTGCCTCGACGGCGCGAAGAGAGTTGCCGATGGAACGCCTTGTCGCGCGCCTTGGGATCGCGGTCTTGGAGTTGCCTCTCGCGAATCCGCTTGATCCGCTCGAGCTCGTCATTGTGCTGGCTCATATCGCCTCCCACACGTCCATTGTGATCAGAGCCTCAATAAGCTCCCTGTCCAAACAAGACTTTGGGCGCTGTCCGCAGCAGGATGCGAAGATCGAGCGCCACGCTATAGTTTTCGATGTAGAAAATGTCGAGCAAGCAGCCCTCGTCAAAAGTCAGATCGCTGCGACCCGAGACTTGCCACAGGCCGGTGATGCCCTGCGGCGCTTGGAGCCGCTGCCGATGCCATTCCTGGTACTGCGCGACTTCTCCAGGCGGCGCGGGGCGTGGCCCCACCAGGCTCATGTCGCCGCGCAGGACGTTGTACAGTTGCGGCAACTCGTCCAGGCTGGTGCGCCGCAAGAAACGTCCCACCCGCGTCATGCGTGGATCGTCTTTGATTTTGAAAAGAGGCCCGGTCGCTTCATTCAAAGACCTGAGGCGTTCCTGTTCTTCCTCAGCCCCCTGGCGCATCGAACGGAACTTGCAGCATTGAAACTCTTTGCCGCCTTTGCCGACGCGCGTCTGCTTGAACAACACCGGGCCAGGGCTATCCAGCCGAATCGCGAGCGCGATAAGCCCCATCAACGGAAGCGCCAGGAGGCACAACAGCCCGCCCAGGATCAGGTCCATCGCCCGCTTGATTGCCAGCGAGCCGCCGCGCATCGTCACCGGCTTGACGCCGATGAGCGGGATGCCACCCAGGACGTCCACGTCCACGCGAGAAAGGGTGAGTTGGAAAATATCTGGCACCAACCGGGCGCGGACCCTGGCGCGTTCGCACTGCGCGATGAGGCTCAAGATTCTGCGGTGATAGCTCCACGGCAGCGCAATAATGACTTCGGTGACGCGCTCGGTGTTGAGCACGCCGGGCAAATTGTCCAATCCGCCCAACGCCTTGAACGGGCCAATGTTCGTTTCGCCTTTTTCCGGGTTGTCGTCGAGAAAGCCAAGGATCCGGTAGCCCAATTCAGGCCGGGCCACGACCGTGCGCATCACGGTGCGGCCCACTTCGCCCGCGCCCACAATCAGCAAACGATCCACGCCCACGCCGCGCGCGCGCATCTGCGCCGAGACGATCGCCAAGATCAGGCGGCTGGTGGACAGGAACAAGACGATCAGAATCCCGTCGTAGAGAAAGATCAGCCGCGAGTAAAAGAATGGGCGGTAAAAGAACGTCACCGCCATCATCACGAGGATGCCGGTCGTCACGCCGCTCACCAGCGCATAGAGCGTGTCGAACAGCGACGTGCCGCGCCGATGGTTGTACACCCCCTCCTGTCGAAACATCACGAGCAGCAGTACGGTCAGCACCGCCGCAAAGGGGAGGTAGACCGAGAACGGATTATTGTAGACCGGGTCTACAGCCCGAAACCACTGCCACTCGTAGCGGACAATGTACGAGACGACCAGCGCCAGGTTGATGAGCAGGATGTCGCTGGCGACCAATGCCCAGGTCAGCCAGGGGGGGCGATGTCGTGGCATTTCTTCTCACACACTTGACCGCAGACGACTGACTGCAGCACAGAGCGAAACATGGACATCAGTTCTGGCGGTCTGCGGTCTAGGGTCTGTGGTCAATGATCGGGAATGGGTCAAGTCTATATTTACTCGGGCGCAATCGCGCGGCGGTAAACAGCAGCGGTGCGGCGAGCCGCTTCTTCCCACGTGAACCGGGCCGCGCGGGCGATCCCTTTGGCGCGCAACTCTTGGCGTAATTCCACACCCTCCAGCGCGCGATGGAGCGCATCGGCCAGCGCGTCCACATCGTCCGGCGAAACGATCAGCGCAGCATCGCCCGCCACTTCGGGCAACGATGAAGCCGTGGAGGTCACTGTCGGCGTGCCGCAGGCCATCGCCTCCAGCACCGGCATCCCGAACCCTTCGTAGCGCGACGGGAACGCAAACACGTCCGCCGCATTGTACCACATCGGCAGGTCGCCGTTCGGGACGTAGCCGGCAAAGATGACGCGATCTTGCAAATTCAATCGCTCGACCGCGGCAAAGATTTGGTCGTAATACCAGCCTTTGCCGCCCACCAACACCAGTTTGACATTTGAAACACTTGCATTTGCGCCGGAGCGCAGCGCTGGTGCAAGTGTTTGATGTTTGAGATTTGAAAACGCCTCGATCAACTTGACCAGGTTCTTGCGCGGCTCCAAAGTGCCGACGAACAATACAAAATGCTCCGGCAAAGAGCGCGCGCGCCGAAACTCGGCAACCTCGGCGGCAGGGCGCGGGTGAAACGCCGGGTCCACGCCGTGCGGGATCGCTTCAACCCGCTCGCCCGGCGCGCCATACAACCGCATCACGTCGGCGCGCGTGTTTTGCGAGACGGCGATGATGCGCGCGGCGCGTCGGCACGAGATGCGCGTGAACAATCGCAAGTACGTTCCATTGTAGCCGCGAAAAAATTCAGGGAACAGCGCAAAGCTCAAATCGTGAACCGTAACGACCGTTGGGCACGGGCGCATCAGCGGCGCGACGAAGGCCAGTCCGTGCAACAGATCCAGTCGCTCCTGCACCGCCGCGAAGGGCTGGACAAACTGCTCCCACACGATGCGTGCCACGGGCCGCGCGGTCGGCCAGCGAGTCGGGCGCACTCGCATCCCGCCGATCAGCGACGACGACAACTGGCTCACAAAAGCGGTGTAATCAATACCCGTGTCGGCGGAGGGCAAGCGCCGCAGCAACTCGACAATGTACCCGTGAATTCCGGAGCTGCGATAGCTGGCGGCCCCGGAAAGCAGGTGCGCATTCAGCCCGACATGAGGGTGCGAGTCAGTCATCAAGCGTATTATACCATCGGCAGTTGTGAATGACGAACGACGAATGGCGAATGACGAGCGATGAACGATGGTCCGGGGCGATACCTCTTCGTCCCTCGTCTTTCGTCCTTGGTCATTGCGTCATCTGGCGGTACACGGCGACAGTTTCAGCGGCAACCTGCTTTTGCGTATAGCGAGCCAGAACGCGAGCGCGACCACGCGCCGAGAGAGCACGGCGCAACTCGTCATCACGTTGCAGGCGCAACAATGCGTCGCGCAGCGCGTCCACATCTCCTTCGGGGAAAATCAATCCGGCGTCGCCGATGACTTGTGGGATTTCGCCGCACGTCGAGCCGACTACCGGCGCGCCGCACGCCATCGCCTCAATCAGCACACGCCCAAATTGCTCCTTCCAGTTCGGGCGCGTGCGAGAAGGCAAGACCAACACATCCAGCTCGTTCAAGTAGGCCGGCATCTGCGTGGAGGGAATCGGATTGTCGAACACGACGCGGTCGGCTACGCCCAGCTCGCCCGCCAGGGATTCGAGCGCATGGCGCTGCGGGCCAGTGTTGAGCACGTAAACCCGCCATACACCCGGCAAGCCGACTGCTGCGCGCAGCAATAGGTCCACGCCTTTTTCTGGAACCAACCGGGCTACGCAGCCGATGGCAAAACCTCGCTCGCCTTGGGCGTCTTGCCTTTTGCCCGGCTTGAAAATATCCGGGTCAACGCCAAACTGCGGGATGACGCTCATCGGCCCGGTGTAGCCTTTGGCTCGCCACACTTGCACTGCCTCGTGGTTACCCGCGATGCCAAAGCCGGCGTGACGCAGATTGTATCGTTCAATCCCGTTGAACGGGAACGGATAACGCTTGTTGAGGTTCTGCCAGGTGAAGAAAAGCGCGCGCGCGCCGTATCGCCGGGCCAGCCACATGGCCTGAAACGTCGCCAGGTTATATGGCTCTTCGTCAATATGGACGACGTGCGGGCGCACGCGAGCAAAATGCCGCGCCAGGCGTGGGTAAAAATGCAAGTGAAAGTTGCCATTGAGCGCCATCGGCTCGGCCAGCAACTCGTACCCGGTCACGTGCGCGCGCTCCAGGTGAATGGTCATGCCGCCAGGCTCGCGCCAAGTCGGGGGGACGATGACGGTCAGGGCCACATCGGAGAATGCCCCGATTTCTTCGAGCTTGCGCTGGTAAGCGCCCACCAGGCAAGCTTTGGAAACCATCAGCACACGAATGCGAGCCGGCGTGGAATCTGACATAACATAACCCCTTAGAGTTGTTTGACACGAGAAGCTATTGTGCTATAATCCGCCCAGTCTTGCAAGTCAAGGTAAGAGGAAAAAGATGGTTCGATGCCCTATCATACTTGGGCACCGCTTGTTTGCTTCGTGGCCCATTATGGCTGGGAAGCCCGTTTGCCGCAGCTTCAACCCCCAACTTGTTTGATTGCCCTCCATGATTAGGTGGGTTCTCAACAAGGGAGATTAGTATCCGTTCAGTTTCTTCCCCATCGGATTGCGCAGAAGAGAAAATAGGCAGTTTAGAGATGCCGCTGCGTATGCCCAGGGCCGAACACGTGAACGGTGACTGCGCTTGGAGAAATTCTTGAAGAGACGTAAACCGATTGCCCTGATAATGGTGGCATCTGCCTTGCTGCTAATGTTGCTGCCGGCTTTGGTATCGGCCAGCCCGGCGGCGATGCCCCCGCACCAGGAGAGCGGCCCGGAGCTTCTCAAGAACCCCGGCCTGGATGGGCCAATGTGGTTCAAGTCGCAGTGTTGCGGAGAGAATGGCCTGCCCATCAACGAAGTCCAGATAGCAAACGGCTGGACGGGGTGGTGGCTGCAAATACCGCCGAGTTACATCGTCCTGCCCGAAAACTGCCAGGTCAAAAAAGTGGACTATGGCTGTTACTGGATGCGGCCCGAGTTCGTAGATTCGGTCCGCACCGGCTCGACGAACCGCATCTATAGCGGCAACAATTCGCAAAAGTATTTTTCTTTTGGCCGAATGCACGAAGCAGGACTGTATCAGCGCGTGACCGGCGTCGCGCCTGGGACGCGGTTGCACTTTTCGGTGTTCATGTCCGCCTGGATGTGCATGGACCCGGCCAATTGCAAGGGCGGCTATCTTTCTGACCAGCCCACGACGATGCACATGCGCGTGGGGATTGACCCGACTGGCGGAACAAGCCCATTCAGCGCCAACATCGTCTGGTCGGGAGAGGTGGACTCGTTCGACCGCTGGACGCAATACAGCGTGGAGGCCGTGGCGCAAAGCGAATCAGTCACTGTGTTCACGCACACGCGGCCCGAGTGGATGACGTCGAGACAAAACAACGACGTTTACGTGGACGAGGCCAGCCTGAAGGCAGTCGGCGAGCCAGTCACCTCCACGACGGCTACACCAGGCAGCGGCGCCGCGCCCGCCGCTCCACCGCCCGCGAATCCACCCGCTCAGGCCCCGGCGCCTGTCACTCGACCGCAGAATACGCAACGGTCCGATGGCTCAACAGTCCACAGCGTGCAAGCTGGTGATACGCTGTTTGGCATCGCCCTGGCTTATGGCGTGACGGTGGACCAGATCATGCAACTCAACAACATCCAGCCTGGCGACTATTTGCAGATCGGCCAAGAGTTGATCGTCAAAGGCCCCGTCAAACCACCGACGCCAACCGTCGCGCCTCAGCCCACGGTCCCTCCGGCGGCCGCGGCGCCCCAACCCACCGTCGTTGCCGCTGCTCCCGCGCCGGGTGGATTGTGCGTCCAGGCGTTCAACGACCGCAATGGGAATGGACTCTATGACGAAAGCGAAGAACTGGTCGCCAACGTCAAGTTCACGGTAATGTCCGGCGACACGCCAGCCGCCACATACACGACGAGCGGTGTAGATGAGCCGCATTGCTTTACCGGCCTGTCCCCCCGCGCTTACACGGTGCGCGTTGAGCCGCCCAAAAATTATGCGCCCACTACCGACGAACAGATGGGGGTCGCCCTTGCCGCCGGGCAGACGGCTAACGTCTCGTTTGGCGCGCGACTGCCAGGCGGCCAAGCCCCGCCCGCCGGATCGGTTGGCGTGGCCAGCTTGCTCACTCGCTACAAGGGCGCACTCATTGGCATAGGCGGCGTCGGCGTGCTGCTCATTGCCGGCATCGCCAGTTTTGTCGTCATTTCTCGACGGAAGAGTTGAGGTCTGTCCTGCCGCTCCCGCGGCGGGCTTTTGACCTCTAGCCTTCAGGAAGGAGCAAGATGCGCGCAACGAAACTGTTGTACACTTTCGCTGCCCTCGCTTGGCTGACGGGGCTGGTTGCAATTCCCGTCACGGCGGCCCCCCCCGCTCAGAGCAATCTCTTGGAGAATCCCAACTTTGAAGGGGGAACGCAAGGATGGAGCACGTGGTCGTACTATGCCAGGGTCATGCAAGCAGACAAAACCCCAGATCTGGACAAGTCTTTTGAAACGCCATATTTTGGCTCGTCCGAGCCAAGCTGGGACAAGGAATCTGGTGGCACTCAAGGCTCGTCAGGGATGGTCTCCGGGGCCAAGTGGTGGAAGTTCCGCGCCGGGTTTTACCAGTCAGTGGACGTCCCGGCCGGGTCGCGCGTCCGGTTCAGCGTGTGGGCAAATGGACTTTGTGAGGCCGATGACGGCTCGAAATGCCCCGTCCTCTTGCGCGCCGGGATCAACCCGAATGGTGGGACCACTTGGGACTCGAGCAATATCCTGTGGGTGGAAGCCCAAGTGGGCAACACCAAGTACGTGCAGCTCACCACTCCCGAAGTGACCGTAGGGCCCAATGGCCGCGTGACGGTGTTCACGTGGGGCGAGCCGCAGTCTCCGGTGATTTACAATGCAGCCTACTTTGACGCGGCCAGCCTGACCGTCACTGCCGCTGCGCCGCCCACCACGCCGACCGGCGCGCCGCCGACTGCCAAGCCGGCTGCGCCCGCCGCGCCGGCGCCTTGCGCGCAGTTGCGCTACGTGTCCGACGTGACCATCCCGGATGGCGCGCCCGTCGCGCCCGGCGCCCAGTTCGCCAAGACCTGGCGCGTCAGGAATGCCGGTACGTGCGCGTTTTCAGGCTCCCTCAATTTTATCGGCAGCGGCAACCCGATGGGGGGAAGCCCAACGAATTTCCCCAAGATTGAAATCGGCCAAACGGCGGACGTGAGCGTCAACCTGACCGCGCCGGCCCAGCCCGGCTCGTATCAGGGAACATGGCAAGCACGCGCCAGCGATGGCACTGCCCTGGAGAACCTGATCGTCAAGATCACGGTGACGGGCGAAGCGGCCACGCCGGTCTCGGCTGTCACGGCGATGCCGCAAGGCCCGCCTGCCTCTCCCACGCCCACGTCCGGTCAGATATGTGTCTTGGCATTCAATGACCGAAACGGCGATACGCAACAAGATTCCGATGAAAGCCTGTTGCCCGGCGTCGTCTTTGCTCTTTCGGACACAAGTGGGCCGCGCGATTCGTACACCACCGATGGGGTGAGCGAGCCGCACTGCGTTCCCAATTTGCCCGCCGGCAGTTACCAGGTGGCAATCAAGCCGCCGGCCAACTATTCTGCGACCACTCAGAAGGTGTGGACCATCGCGCTCAACGGCGGCATGAAGACGGATGTGCTGTTCGGAGCCAGGCGGGGCGGGGCGGCCCCTACTCCCACCTCCACAGGCGGAGGAGGGGATAGCGGCATTTCGGGACTATTGGGCAGCGCAGGCCGTATCGTGCTAATTGTGGTCGCTATCTTGGTTCTCCTCGGCTTGGGCTTTGCCGGCGGATTCGTGTTGATGGGCCGACGATAACTTGCCCAGATCAACTTTTTCGCCCAGGTCTCTGACCTGGGCGTTTTTTATTTCCGCGCCCAATTGCGCTGGCGCGCCGAGAGATGCGATCAGCCTGGCCGCCTGTCGGAGAGGTACGCGAAGCGTAGCCCCACGTGGGCGACGGGCACAAGGCCCTATGCTACAAGGGAACGCGCAGTCGAAATAGCCTCGTTTGTGGATCCTCGTTTATGTTCCTGTAACGAGAGTGCAACACACGATTGGCGGGCACTGTGTTACTATTCAATCTGGCAGATGATACCGCACTGGGCGCAGGTCAGGGGTCGACCTGGACCTGCGTGTCGAGCGGCGCCATCTGAAACCACGAATTGCCGCGCTTGAGCGGCAGTGGTTTTCCGTCGGGGTCGACGAACGTGAGCATATCGGCCGGGTTCGCGCGCACCCAACGGCCACTCTGCACCTTACCATCGCGAAAAATTTGGACGGGGCCGTCGCCCCAAATTTGAATCTGGATCGAAAACTGACCCGGCGTCTTGCAATCGGGATCGGTGCTCAGCGGGTTTTCCTGGATGGTGCAATCGGTGACGTGGTTGGCATAGACGATGATGACATTGGCGGCTGAAATGGGTTTGTTGTTGTTCGCGTCCGTCCAGGCCGCGCCATCGGCAGAGCGCAAGTAGCGGCCCGTCGCCGCGTCGTATCGCCAGCGCACCACTTCGGCGGGGCGAGGCGACCGCCAGGTATAGGGAATGACCACACTGGACGCGGGCTGGCTGGGGCCGATGGGAGTATCAGAAAAGGCCATGCCCTTCAATTCCTGGCGCGAATTGTCCATCCCGTGAGTTTGCGCCCACTTGTAAAGCAGCACCGGTTTGGCAAACAGTGTGTGCTCAAAGGCCTTGTCGCCTTGCGGGATGCGCGCGAACGGGTCGCCGGAATCTGGAACGCCAAAATCGGGCGATATCACGCGGTTGAACCACGGCGCGCTCTGAATCTTGAGCCGGATGCCGCCGGACGAGCCCGAGTAGGCAAAGAAGGATTTGTACATCACCGGGATTTCCAGATCGAGGTAGCGCCCGCTCCGCACCGAGCCGACCAGCTCTGGCGTCTGGCTGTAGAACACAGCCGTCAGGCGGGTCACGCCCTCCAGGATGTGCTCAAAGACCAGGTCGGCCTGCGAAAGCCCGCGCTGGGGCCGGACTTCGGGCGGATAGTTGGACACTTTGATCGCCAATGGCCGCCGGTTGAGCGCGTTGGGGTCGGTGACCTTTTCGCCGGTTAACGGATTGACGTCCGCTGCAAACGTCGTCTGGATGCGCGTGTCCGGCGCGGGCGTCAGACTTGCCGCCGGGGTTGGCGACGTCACGCTCGTCGGTGTGATAGGCCGAGGCGTGCGCGTGAGAGTCGGAGGAACGGTGGGTGTGGACTGGACTATTTGGACCGCGTTCTCGCATCCGGCGACCAGACCGGCCAGCATCACGCTGCCGACGAGCGCGGTGACGATCACGCGAGAACGTGATCCGCGAATCCGGGTGAACATGGACGGCTGACCTCCCCAGTAGTTTAATAGTCTGGTAGTCGTCTAGCCATGTGGTCGAATCATTTCCGACAAACTATTCGACTACTCGACCAAGACTATTATAACACAAACGCGTTGGCGCGCGCGGATTCATCGTTCATTGCAGCGCCGAGACGGCGAATGCGAGCGAATTTAGTTGACTTGCATATCAAGACAGAGTATAATCGCACCAACCTGGGGTGGATGAACGCCGGGAGTGTTGTTACGCCTGGTCTGCATCATTCGATCATCTATCGGGACCGCCATCACGTTAGGCCGCGCTGGACGGGCCGGCCCCCCACCGGTCACCGGACGCGGCGGCGGCACCTCAAGTGTGGCGCGAGGTAAGGCACTATGGCTTTAAAAGGAAACCTGCGCGATTTCAGCACGACTCAATTGCTCAACTTGATCAACCTGGCCCGCAAGACCGGCACGCTCACCATCACGAGCAGAGGCAACGCGGCGCAGGTCTGCTTCAAGGAAGGCAAGCTGATCTACGCGACGCTGGGTGGCCAGGATGGTCACCTGGCGGACATGCTCCAAAAAACCGGCAAGCTCACCGCCGAACAAGCCCGCACCATCCGCGAGCATTCGGCCAACCAGAGCGACAAGATGCTGGGGCAGATGCTCATCAACGCGGGGCATGTCACCCAAAACGATGTGGCGCAAGCGGTGCGAGCGCACATGCTGGATATCGTCTACCGCATGTTCGGGTGGGCCGAGGGCGATTTTCGATTCGAGCCGACCCTGACCCCGGCGCAGGATCGCATCACGGTCCCGGTGGACCTGGAAAATGTGATCATGGAGGGCAGCCGCCGCCTGAAAGAGTTTGAGCGGCTTCAGGACGAGTTGCCGAACCTGGGTATGGCGCTGCGGTTTACCGACCGGCCCGACACTCGGCTGCGGAACATTAGCCTGAGCGTCGAAGAGTGGCGCGTGGTGTCGTTCATCAACCCGCGCAACTCGATCCGACAGATTGCTCAGTTTAACAACATGAGCGATTTTCAGATTCGCAAGATTGTGTACGGGATGCTCCAGGCCGGCCTGGTCGAGCTGATTCAGCCGGAAGGCGTGGCGCCACCCAAGCCCAGCGCCGCGCCGACCGCGCCCGCCGTCAAACGATCTCAGGTGACCAAGTTGATCGAATTTTTCACCAGGCGTTAGCGGTCACTGGCCCAGTTCCCCCACGGAGGCAAGTGAGACGATATGCAAACAGTAAAAATGGTTGTGACGGGTCCCTTTGCGGCCGGCAAGACTGAATTCATTCGGACGATCAGCGAGATTGATGTCGTTTCCACCGAGCGCAAAATCTCGTCAGAGGCGGAGCGCATCAAGGACGCCACGACGGTGGCCATGGACTTTGGGCGCATCACCGTAGACCAGGATTTGGTGTTGTACCTGTTCGGAACGCCGGGACAAAAACGCTTTGATTTCATGTGGGAAATTCTTTCCGAAGGGATGCTGGGATTTATCGTCGTGGTGGATAGCACCCGCCCGGAAACGTTCCGCGAAGCGCGCAGCATCCTGGACACCTTTCGGGGCTATGCGTCCACGCCCTATGTGGTGGCCGCCAACAAGCAAGACCAGGAAGACGCCTGGACGCCGGAAGACTTGCGCATCGCGCTCAAGGTAGACAGCAATGTCAAATTGTTGCCATGCATCGCCCAAGACAGAGAAAGCGTCAAGAACGTCTTGCTGGAATTGTTGTATGCGGTCCTGGAGCGGCTGGAGGACTAGAGGCCACGCGACGTCGAGGCCGATAGGGGGCCAGCTCGGGCGGGCATCGCTAAAGGGCGCTTTTGAGCGATTATGCCGCGCGAGCGGTTTTCAGGCAGCTCTCGTCGCTTCGGCTTACGGCTTGCCCGTGGCCGCGGCCGCCGGGCTGCCGCATTTGTTTCTGCTCGTCAAATCATTCAACCATCACGACGGAGACGTGCTGTGAGTTCAATGGTCACTCCCCAGGGCATCGTCCACTATGAATCGTATGGCCGGGGGCGAGCCGTCATCTTGCTGCACGGCTGGATCAATTCGTGGGGGGTCTGGGAAGACTTTATGATCCACCTGGCCGAGTCCGCCCCCTACAAAATCTATGCGCTGGACTTTTGGGGCTTTGGCGAGTCGGCCAAGACGATGCGGGGACAGACGCCGCCGTTCAAAGTGTCCGCCTATAGCCAGATGGTGGATCAGTTTATGGAGGCCCTGGGCATCGAGCGCGCGCCCGTGTTCGGCCACTCGATGGGCGGCACGGTGGCGCTCACCCTGGCGTTGGACTTTCCGAGTCGCGTGACCAAAGTTGGCGTGGTTGGCTCGCCGGTCAATGGCGAATCGCTCAACGTCTTTCTCAAGATGATGGGCGTGGACTGGATGGCGCGCACGGTCTGGCGCGCCCCGTTCCTCGTGTTTTCATTTATCCGCATCATCTTGATGCGTGACCCGACCCGGGTGCGCCAGATGGTGTTGCGTGACGTGCAACAGACCAGCATCGAGTCGTTTTGTCGCAGCATCGGCGACCTGCACCACACAGACCTGGAAGCGCGCCTGGCTCACTTGCGCGTGCCGGTGCTGGGCGTGTTTGGCGAGCATGACGTGATTGTGGATCCAAAGGAAGCTCGCCGGTTGGCCGAGGGCGCGCGGCTGGCCCGCGTCGAGATGATGCCGGTTTCTGGACACTTTCCCATGTTGGACGATCCGGCGCGCTTTAACGAGACCCTGCGTCACTTTTTGCAGAATTGATTTCGCGCCAACATTAGCCGGGGGACTTATGACACTAGAAGGGGCCGGAACAACCAAGCCGGCCACAGTCGAGAGAGCCTTTTATTATCCCAACAAGATCGGGCGGATCATTCTGCTGGCTACGGAAGAAGTGATGGGCCGCAACGGGGTCAATGCGGTTCTGAACCTTGCCAAGCTCAAGCACCTGGTCAACAACTATCCCCCCAACAACTTTGACCGGCAGTTCCGCTTCGAGGATGTCGGCGGCGTCCAGAAGGCGTTGGACGAGATGTACGGCCCGCGCGGCGCGCGCGGGCTGGCGCTGCGAGCGGGCCGCGCGTGCTTCAAATACGGCATCAAAGAGTTCGGGCCGGTGCTGGGTATCAGCGACCTGGCCTTTCGCCTGCTGCCCCTCGGAATGAAGATGAAGGTCGGCATCGAAGTTTTCGCCGAAATGTTCAACAAGTTCAGCGACCAGGTGGTGCGCCTGGGCGAAGACGAATCGCATTTCATCTGGACGATTGAGCGCTGCCCGGTGTGCTGGGGGCGCCACTCGAGCGAGCCTTGCTGTTACCTGGCGGTGGGCATTTTGCAGGAAGGAGCGATCTGGGTGAGCGGCGGCAAAAGCTTTTCCATCGAAGAGACGACGTGCATCGCCAAAGGCGATGCGGCCTGCACGATCCTGATCAGCAAGCGACCGTTAGACTGATGCGCAAGATCATTGTTCGAGATTACCACAAGCTGCTGCCCTTTAACGAGCCGGCGCGCGAGCTGCGGGTGCTCAACAAGCCACTCTGGCTGCACCAGCGCGACGCGCTGGCGGGCTATTGCCGGCAGGAGCGCGAGGTGGATTCGCTCGAAGAGATTTCGGACGAGCACGTCGAAACCATCGTGTACCGCGACAACCTGTTCTTTGACCAGCCGTTCATTGACCAGTTCGTCACAGAGGCGCAGCGACTGGGCAAGGCGTGCCGCGTGGCGTTCAGCCTGGAAGACAAGTCCCTCACGAATCACGCACTCCAACTGCAGCGCGGCATCCGGCGCGAGGGGAACTATTACGTCGCCGACTTGTGGTATTTCCCATACGGCGTCGAGGAGAACGCTCGCCCGCTGGTGATGGACACTGGCGCGAAGGAGCACGGTTATTATCGCGTGCCGCGCTACATGTCCAACGAGAAAGGGGAGTTGACATATTGGGTGCCCCACCAAGCATTCCTCTCGATTGAGCACTGGGTTCACTTGTATATTGCGAATTGCATCTTTGGATTGTTCTCGCGGGGCGCGCGCTTTGAAGCCAAGATACAAAAACTCGGCGCCAAGCTGGGGGTCATGTTCCGTGGAATGTGGGAGCGTCGGCAGGTGCTGCGCTCGTCGGCATTGGTGCAGGTGGGCAAGAACACCTACATTGATCCCTCGGCCGTCATTCACGGGCCGACGACCATCGGCGACAATTGCACGATCGGTGCCGGCTCGGTGATTGACAATTGCATCATCGGCAATGGCGTCAACGTCGGCCAGGGCTGCCAATTGATGTTGAGTGTGGTGTGCGACCGGTGCTTTTTGCCGTTCAACGTCTCGTTGTTCATGACTACAGTCATGGAGAACTCGATCGTTGCACAGAACTCCTGCCTGCAAATGTGTGTCATCGGGCGCGACACGTTCATTGGCGCGAACACTGCCTTTACAGACTATAACGTCTTTGCCCAACCGGTCAAGGTCTTTTATCGCGATCAGCTTGTCGGAACCAATATGGCGGTGCTGGGCAGTTGCGTGGGCCATCATTGCCGGTTAGGGTCAGGGCTAATTATTTACCCGGCGAGGATGATCGAGTCTGACACGATCCTGTTCGCGTCCAAAGATCGGCACGTGATTAGCAAAAATGTGAACTATGAAGAGAGCGATCATCTCAAGCTCAAAGGCGGAGAGAAGCTGCATTCCCGAGATTATCCGAGATAGTCGAGTAGCCAAGTAGTCTCTAGTCGCGCCAAGCGGTGTGATGACTCTGCGACGCCCCCCAGACTATTAGACCACAAGACTAGACGACTACAAGGCGAATGGACAATTTCGCGTTCATTATTCATCCGATTGATCCCAAGCGGGATGTGCAACGCAAGTACCCGCTGTTGGGTAAACTCCTGCCCGAATCGTTGATCCATTTCTTTTCCGGCTACTGGTCGCCGGTGTATATCTCGCACATTACCGGCATTCAATCGGCGGCCACTGGCAAAGAGATCGAAGGCTGGTTCGTCGCTTGCCCGTACACGCCGCGGCGGATGATGACGCTGCCCGCGCCAATGGTCTATCGCAAGATCATCCAGACGGGCCAGCTCGCGCAAAGGCGGGGCGCGCAACTGTTGGGACTGGGCGCGTTCACGTCTGTCGTGGGCGATGCCGGAGTGACAATCAGTCGCGGGCTGACGATTCCCGTGACGACGGGCGATAGTTACACGGTGGCCGTGGCGGTGAACGCGACCAAAGAAGCCGCCCGGCGGATGGACATTGACTTGAAGAATGCGACGGCGGCCGTCGTCGGCGCGACCGGGGCTATCGGCTCAGTGTGCGCGGAACTGCTGGCAGGCGATGTGCCCGAGATGATTCTCATCGGTCGAAGATCCCCATCAGAGGATCGGCGGCCAGAGCGATTGCAGCAAATCAAGGCAAAGGTCGAGGGCCGCGGAACGCAGGCGATCATTGCCACCGAGATGAGCGCGCTGCGCCAGGCTGACTTGGTGATCACCGTGACGAACGCCTTGCAGGCCATCGTCGCGCCGGGTGACCTGAAACCGGGCTGTGTGGTGTGCGA
>Ga0315284_10000858_pt1 | contig 41593 bp, 34 predicted proteins | sample YL17G09_16_MG_FD_203696 | JGI IMG/M metagenome (GOLD analysis project Ga0315284, IMG submission 203696) | Sediment microbial communities from Yellowstone Lake, YNP, Wyoming, USA - YL17G09_16 | ecosystem: Environmental > Aquatic > Freshwater > Lake > Sediment | place: USA: Wyoming | collected...
AAAAATTCCTCCACCTCGTTGAGCGACAACGCGGTGGAGGCATAATCGCCGCCCAGGCACACCAGGTCGGGCTGCGCCATATCGGCGAGGGCCAGCAATTCCGCCGGCCGCGGCGTGCGGCACCGCAGGTGCAGGTCCGCCAGGTGCAGCAGGCGGAAATCCTCGAACGGCGCGGGGAGATCGGGGATCGCCACCGTCTCGAATGTCACCTCCAGTTGCCGGCTGTTCGCCATTCCCCGCGCAATCGCCACGGCGCCGGCGACGCCTAACCCGAATCCAAGCAATGAACTCCAGCGCACAGGAATCCCTTCAACGGTAGTATCTGAGAGACTGTTTTGAAACCGCAGATTGAAATGATTGAAATGATTAATAAACTATATCCATCCAGTCTACTGATGGAGTGAAAGAATGGTCGGAAAGGTGGTAAGCTGCATCTATTCGTGAACTGCATATCCTGCCAAGCTGTGACCGTTCTCCGTTCCTAATCCATTAGAAAGCCGTCCATACTGGTTGAAAATCATTTTAATCATTTCAATCTGCGGTTTCAAAACAGTCTCTGAAAGGGGAAGGTCTGAACGACAAAACAATGCCGCCCGACCCGCGCTCGCGCGATCAGACGGCAAGGCATCGCTCACCGACCCGACCCTTCCCGACAAGAGATTCGAGGCAACCTCGCGCTCTTCCTGCTCCGGGAATGGATATTGCCGGTCGGCAGTGTTATGAAACTGAGACGGGCATCCCATACTTCGGGCGGTGATCGGTCAGCACTTCCACCAGAATGTCCTGCTCATCATTCCGGGTGGTTTTCGCGAGCTGCTTCGACCATTGTACCTCATACGGATCCACCGCCTCTTCCCATGAACCGGGCCGAGGGGGCCAATAATCGTCGCTCTTCCTGGTTCTCATCTCTATCCTCCCCACAGCCGAAGAGTGGTGATACTGAAATCTATTATAACACGCTTATCCTGGCAGAACGGATGTATGATTATCAAACATTTTCCTGTTCGGACCATGATTTTATAACTTTATTTATGATAGAGCTAACCTTCCTGGTAAGAGAGCGATTCCCATACCTCTCCCCTCTCAATAATCGGCACAGAACCTTTGACCCTTTAACGCAGGAAGAGTACACTGAGAAGCTATCCGAGGCGCCTCCGGTTCGGCCGGCGCCCGGGCAATTCCGCTAAAGGATAATTGAAATATGTCCATTGAACGACCGATCCTCCAGGTGGCGCTGGATTTTGTGGATATGCCGCGCGCGCTGCAACTGGCGGCGGAGGCGGCCGAAGGCGGCGCGGACTGGCTGGAAGCCGGCACCCCGCTGATTAAAAGCGTCGGCCTGGATGCCGTGCGCCGGCTCAAAGAGCGTTTTCCGGATAAGGTGATCGTCGCCGACCTGAAGATCATGGATGCCGGCCGCATCGAGGTGGAATACGCGGCTAAGGCCGGCGCCGATGTGGTGACCGTGCTGGCCGCCGCCTCCGATACCACCATCGCGGAGTGCGTGGAAGCAGGCCGTCACTACGGCGCGAAAATCGCCGCCGACCTGATCAACACCGAGGATGCCGTGCCGCGGGCGCGCGAGCTGGAGAAGTTGGGCGTGGATTATCTCGACGTGCATACCCCCATCGACGTGCAGATGCAGGGCATCTTCCCCTTCGAGACATTGCGCGAGATCGCCGCGGCGGTGGAGATTCCCATCTGCGTGGCGGGCGGCATCAACAGCGAGACGGCGGTGGATGCCGTCGCCAACGGCGCCAGCGTGGTCATCGTCGGCGGCGCCATCACCAAGGCGCCCAACGCCGTGCAGGCAACGCGCCAGATCCGCCAGGCGCTGGATACCGGCAAGAAGGTCGCCACTCAACTGTATCGCCGCGCCACCGCGGAGACGATCCGCGACATCCTGGCACAGGTGTCCGCCGCCAACGTCTCCGATGCCATGCACCGCGGCGGCGTGGCGCCCGGCATTCACCCGCTGGCGCCCGGCATGCGCTGCTTCGGCCGCGCGGTCACCGTGCGCACCGCCCCCGGCGATTGGGCGAAGCCGGTAGAGGCCATCGATGTGGCCGGCCCCGGCGACGTGCTGGTCATCGATGTGGGCGGGGTGACGCCGGCGATCTGGGGTGAGTTGGCGACGAATTCCGCCGTCAACCGCAAAATCGAAGGCGTGATCATCGACGGCGCCGCCCGCGACTCCGGCGACATCCGCAAGCTGAGCCTGCCGCTCTTCTGCCGCACGACCTGCCCGAACGCCGGCGAACCCAAGGGTTTCGGCGAGATCAACGCCTCCGTGCACATCAGCGGCGTGGCGGTGAACCCCGGCGACTGGATCCTCGCCGACGACGACGGCGTGGTGGTCATCCCGCAGGAGCACGCGGTGGAGATCACCAATCGCGCGATGGATGTCCTCGAGCACGAGAACCGCATCCGCGAGGAAATCCAGCGCGGCAGCACGCTGAGCAAGGTGACCGAGTTGTTGAAGTGGGAGAAGAAATACGGGTAAAGGGCTCCCGGCGCTCTCGTGCGGGGAGCACCTCTCCCCCAGCCCCTCCCCTATGAAGGGAGGGGAGTAGGCTTTCTTATTGGCCGAAAAACGTCTCGAAATATCCACCCGGTGCTCCCCTCCCTTCGTAGGGGAGGGGTTGGGGGGAGAGGTGGCCCCCGCACGAGAGCGTCGGGAGGTGAGAACGGTCTCAAAGGACAAGGAATCATGCGCGAGCGAAATTTCGAGAACCTGTTGAACGTCCTGCGCTGCGAGGAGCCGGACCGCCCGACGTTGTTCGAGTTCTTCCTCAATCAACGCCTGTATAAGCGGCTGGCTGGAGCGCAGTGGTCGGAGGAGACCGATCTGCCGTCCTGGTACGGCAACATGATCCTGGCCTTCGGCCGCGCCGGCTACGATTATGCCACGGTGAACGGCTCCTTCTTCCGCTTCCCCAGTGGCGAGAAGGCAGCGGAGAAAACCATCTCATTGAACGACGGCGTGGTGATCACCGACCGCAACAGCTTCGACGCCTACCCGTGGTCGATGCCGGACCCGGCGGAATATGACAGCCTGGCGCTGGAGCTGCCGCGCGGGATGAAGTTCATCGTCTGCGGCCCGGGCGGCGTGCTGGAGAATGTCATCTGGCTGATGGGCTACGATAACCTCTGTTTCCTGCTCGCGGACGATCCGGCGCTGGTGAGCGATATCTTCGACGCGGTCGGCTCGCGATTGGTCCGCCATTATGAGCTGGCAGTGCAATACGACACGGTGGGCGCGTGCATCAGCAACGACGACTGGGGATTCAAGACGCAGACGATGCTCTCGGCTGCCGACATGCGCAAATACGTCTTCCCCTGGCATAAGCGCATCGTGGAAACCATCCACGCCGGCGGCCGGCCGGCCATCCTGCATTCCTGCGGTAATCTGGAGCCGGTGATGGAGGACATCATCGCGGATATGCGCTACGACGGCAAACATTCCTACGAGGATGTCATCTGCCCGGTGGAGGAATCCTACCGGCGTTGGGGCGGACGCATCGCCATCCTCGGCGGCATCGACATGGATTTCATCTGCCGCTCAACGACGGACGAGATCAAGCGGCGTTCCCGTGACATGCTGGCACGTTCCGCCGGCAAAGGCGGCTACGCGCTCGGCACCGGCAACAGCGTGCCGGAATACATCGACGACGAAAAATATTTCGCCATGATTTCCGTGGCGACGGGTGAAATGTATGAATGAAAGGATGATTGGATGGTTGGATGAATGGGTGAGTAAATAGTGAGTAGTAAGTAGTGAATAGTGCCCGGTCCGGTGGTTGAGTAGGCAGGAAAGCTTATTCGCATCTTTCCGATATTTACTTGCCGTATCGAAACCACCGCGTGAACAGGTAAACCTTGCGTGAACGGGCGCTATGGAAGCGGTGGTTTCGATACGGCTCGGGGGCTTTGGAAAGAACCGGGAGGCTCCCCTGCCTACTCAACCACCGGACCGGGCACTACTCACGACTCACCCATTCATCCACTCATCCATTCATCCACCCATCCAACGACAGGAGATAACCTATGCAAGCATCCATTGTCCTTACCGTGGCACAGAGCAAGCGCCTGATCGCCCGTGCGGTGGCGAATATGCCGGAGGTGAAGCGGGCGCTGGCATCGGGCCTGGTGGCCATCGGGCGCGGCACCACCAATGCGTATGTGGCGGAGGAGATCCTGGGGCGCGCGCTTCCCAAGGGGGAATACGTCGCGGGGCGCACGCTGCCGCCGGGCACGCCGGACGAATGGTTCGGCAACATGAAGTACCCGGACATCGTGCTGCGCAAGGGCCGACCCGTCGAAGGCCTGTCGGTGGTCGATTCGGTAAAGGAGATGAAGGCCGGCGACGTCTTCATCAAGGGTGGCAACGCCCTCAACTACGATCAGCAGGTGGTCGGCATCCTGGTCGGGCACCCGCTGGGCGGCACCATCAGCACCTATGGAGCCCTCATCTCGCGCAAGGTGCACCTGATCATCCCCATCGGGCTGGAGAAGCTGGTGTTCGAGGACGTCAACGAGCTGTCGCGCGCCAGTCGCGCCGGAGACAATCATCCCGCCGCGCCGGTCACCTCGCTGCACCCGATCACCGGAACAATCGTTACCGAGATCGAAGCCCTGCAACTGTTGTGCGGCGTGGAGGCCCGCCTGCTCTCCGCCGGCGGCGTGGCCGGCGCGGAGGGCGCGGTGTGGCTGCTGCTGGAAGGCGCGAAGGAGCAACTTGACGCCGCGCTGGCGCTGCATAAGGAGTTGAAGGGTGAGCCGAACCTGGGATTGGCAAACAAACCTGCCTGAACGCGTCTCCCCCTCACCCTCCACTCTCATATGCGTCATCTTACGGTAAGGTTCTGTTGCGCGCCGATTGAAATAGGTCTACGACCGACTTCGTCACGGGGCTGCGGGGCCGTCCGTCCTGGCCGTCCGAGGGCCATGCGGCCGAGCGTCCCTCTGCAGGGACGCGACAGGTAAGGCCATTTCTCGCCGTCAGCGCGTGCCCGTCTTTGAATTTAGTGCCCTTATGCCCGCGCAAACCGTTCCGCCAGTTCCAGCACCGACGCGTCTGCGCCTTGCAGGATGAGTGGGCGGGGGCCGATGAGGGCGAAGATGAGCGCCAGTCCGCCCACCTGGCGAATGGCCGGGATATTCAGGCAGGCTTCCCAGGAAGCGTCGTCGTTTGGGTCCAGGCCGAACACGTCGGCTTCCACCGCGGTCACCTCCGGGGCGAGGGCGGCGGCGAGCAGGCACCAGGGGCCGGCGGCATCCAGGCCATGCAACCGCGTTGCGCCGGTGTTGTGCAGCGCGGCGAGGATCTCCACCACCGCCTCCGCGTGCGGCGGGCGCCGGTAGGTGAGGAAATCCCGGTCGGCCGTCTCCGCGGGCAATTTGGCGTTCCGCGGCGTCACCCACAGGTCTTTGCCGCGCGCTTTAACCCGGACATAGTGCGGCTTCTTCCCCTGATACTCGGCCAGGCTCTCCTCCGTCAATACCACGGTATGCGGCAGCAGCGCGCCGACCGTTACCCGCAGGGTCGCCGGCGAGCTCATCAGCGGTTCCAGTGCCTCCTCCGCGCGCCGGCGCCATAACAGGCGGAAATCCTCGTAGGAGAAGGGCGCGGGCGCTTCCCGGCCCCACCAGATGAGCTGATCGCGCATGGGTGGGCGAGCAAAATCCACCTCGCGCACCGGCTTATTCGAACGGACGCCGTAGAGGTGATGGCGGAAGAAGGTATAGACCGCCTCGCGCATCTGCTGATTGTAGTTGTGCTCGGCGTCCACGTGCAGGCCGCCCACCAACCCCGCCGCATGGTAATACTTGTAGATGTCGCGGATGGCCGGTTGCTCGACCTCCGGCGTCTGTTTCGTCCAATCGCCGGTGCAACTCCCGATGAACAGCGGCCTGGGGGTGAACAGGCGGGTCAGCTCCACGTTGTTCCCCGCCACGCGCAACAGCGGGGCGTTCTCGCACTGGCAGCCGCCGTGGAAGATGGAGGAAACCATCACGATGGGGGCGGCGACGCTCAGCCGTTCGTCTACCGCGGCCAGCGTGAAGGTTTGCGTGCCGCCACCGGATTCGCCGGTACAGGCCAGGCGCTCCGGGTCAACCTCCGGCAGGCTCTGCAGGAAATCGAGGGCGCGCATGCTGTTCCACGTCTGCAGTGCCATCAGCGACAGCCCCCACGGCGCGTCGGTGGGGAATCCGTGCGGGAGCTGGCAGGAATCGTTGTAGCCCACCATGTCATACGCGAGCACCACGGCGCCCTGCTTCGCCAGGTTGTAGGCGCGCGCCACGCCGCTCCCCTGCGGGGTGTAATCCTGCAGGCGTCCCTGCGGCCAGTGGCCGTGCGGGCTTAAAATCCCCGGCACGGGGAAATCCAGCTCGGTGGGGCGGAAGAGGTTGCCGGTGACGTAAAAGCCGGGCAGCGACTCGAAATAGACCTTGCTGCACAGCACGCTGCCGTCTTTCCAGTGATCGAAAATGCGGGCGTTCAGCGGCGTCCGCAGCGGCTCCGGCAGCAGCGCCAGGCTGATGCGGGCATGCCGGCGCAGCCAGACGGCGTATTCTTCCCAATCGGACCGGGTGCGGAATCTGCGGATCGGAATAGGCCGGGTGTAGAGCGGAGTCATCGTCGTCATGCGCGCCTCCCGTCAGTGCTGCCTTGCCAATTCGTCGGAAAGGCGGCAATTCCCTTTTCCTTCTTTCACGGCTCACATTGCCGTGCTATACAATACCTAAAACCCGAGTTATCTTATCAGGTGAATATGAGTATACCGGTTCGAGGGTAATGGTATGGGGAAACATAGCTAAACACGTCAATGTATCGGAACGGGTTTTGACAGTAGAGATTCGGTGAAAGACAGCTAGATATATGGGAGTACCGGGAAACGACTTCCATCGGGATGACGCGCGACTGGTTTCCCGCGCGCAAGCGGGTGACCAGGCGGCATTTCGCCAACTGTTCGAGACCTATGGTCCGCTGGTGTATCGCATCGCCGCGCGCATGGTGGGCGAGGAGGACGCGGCGGACCTGACGCAGGATATTTTAGTGCGCGCGTATCAACGGCTCGGTTCGCTGCGCGACGGGCAGGCTTTCCACGCGTGGATCAGCCGGCTGGCGATGAACATGGCGCATGATTCCCTCCGCCGCCGCAAACCGCAGACCTTCTCGCTGGATGCCCCGCCGCCCGGAACCGAAGAGGGGATCGACTGGCAGCTCGCTTCCGAAACCCCGACCGCGGAGCATCAGATGCTGACCGGCGAATTAAGCGCGCAGGTGCGTGGCGCGCTGGACGCACTGTCCCCTGATCATCGTGCCGTGGTGGTGCTGCACCATCTGGAAGAAATGCCGGTGGAGCGGATCGCGGAGATCCTCGATGTCCCCGTCGGCACTGTGAAATCCCGCCTCGCCCGTGCCCGCGCCGAATTGAAAAGGTTATTGGCAGACTATCTGGAGACGCGGGTGTAACTGTGGGAGTGCGGCGGCTCGACGCCGCTTTCACTTATGCGCAAGGGTTTCGACAAAAGGAAAGCGGCGTCGAGCCGCCGCACTCCCAAAGTCACTTGAGGCTGTCGAGGATGTGATCCAGCTCTTTCGCGGTCAGGGTGCCGACGGCGGCGATGGTGATGTCGCCGAAGGTGCGGGATTCGACGAGCGCGTTTTCTCCCGGTGCCATGTGGCAGCCCCCTTCCATGGCGCACATCATGCTGCTGTGCATCTCGAAGAGGGTCAGCGTGGCCAGGCCGTCCGTATACCGCAGCACTGCCATATCGGTGCCGCAGCACGGGCAGCGATCTTTATAGGTGCCTTCCAGTTTAAAACCGGATGGGATCCGGCTCGGTTGCAAGATGGGGTGTGCCAGCAATTTAGCGAGCTGCTGCCGGGTGGCCGCCTGCAGGATGATTTCCGCATTCGGCGCCTGTGCTCCCGGCTCCACCGCGCGGTACTCGATTTTGTCGAGCACCATTTCGCTTACCCGTTTGTCACCGAACAGGGTGCGCATGGAGAGGATGACGCCGGTTTTGCGATCGACGGCGATCAGCTTTTTCAACGAACCGCTGCGGACCGCCAGCAGCACCGCCGGCCGGCCGGCGATGGTGGAAGTGCCGGTCACGCGCCCATGCAGCGCCATCGCCGGCCGCCGGATGCCCGGCGCCGCGGATTCCGTTTTGTCCTCCGCAGAATACCACGCGCGCTTGCCGTCGTAACCGAGGGAGCAGCCGTGCCCTTTCACGTCGATAATGCGCATGCAATACCGGCCGCCGGTGCCCTGGTCCACGGTGAAGCGCGCCTGTTTCCCCTCGACGGTGGTGCGGCCTTCGGCGTGATAAGGAACGGTCTGCGCCGCGCGTTCCGTCATAGCCAGCCACTCGCTGCCTGAGCGCCCGTTCACGCGGCGGTTTTCCGTCCACTGCCAACCGGCGGCGGCCAGCGCGACCGCGGCAACGATCAACAGCACCAATAGCGAAAAGCGCACCCTCATGGCCGTTCCTCCTGCGAGATTATCATTACTCCCAGGCTGGCGCGGTCGGTCAACGGGTCCTGCGCCGCGAGGAATTCATGCCGCGTGACGAGTGATGACGCCGTCGTGGAGGCCATCGGCAGCGGCTGCGATGCGCGATACGCCTGTATCGATCCCAGCAATAACACTGTTAATACACCCGCGCCGGCCAGCGCCCGCCACCAGACCATAACCGGATGGGGGCGTGGGGTGAGACGGGCGGCGATCCCCGGCCACAGATCGTCCGGCATCGCCGGCACCGGCAGTGAGGCGACCGCGCTGGCGGCGCTCTCCAGCGCTGCCAGCTCCCGCCGGCATGCGTCGCACGCGGCGACATGCTCGCCGATCCGCCGGCGCTGCGCGGCATCCACCGCGTCTGTTTGAAAAGCTGCTAGTTGTTCGAGATCAGGACATTCCATCGTCTTTCCCTCATTATAGCCCGAACCGGCTGCAGACAACACCTGTTGCCCGCGGTCTTTCCTTTAGTCATTCAGGACGAGGGTGAACGCGATCGGGTTCCATCCTTCTTTTTCAATGTCCGTGTGATGCATAGTAAAGGCTGCATCGAATTGGGAACCAGTTTCGATGCAGCCTTTTCGTGCGTTCCCCCGCGATTCAATTTCCGGACATCATCGGACAGCCGCCGCCGGACTCGCCGTTCATCGGGCAGCTTCCGCCGCTGCCCATTCCGCACCCGCTGCCGTTCTCCGTGTCCCCGGTCGATGCGCTTTTTTCCGGCTTCGGATCGGTGAAGCTGACGATGAAGTTGAATTTGCTCTTCTTCAGTGCACCGGCAATGACCGTCGTGGTGACTTCGACCTTGGGATCCAGCTTGATGGTCGCGATGCGGCCGGTCTCGTCGAGCGTGACATCGGTGACGCCTTTGACGCCCTTGAGCACCTTCGGGATCTCGGTGAAGCAACCCTCGCACATCTTCTGCTGTCCCTTGCACATCTCCGCATCGATGTAGGTGATGAAGGAGGCAGTATAGAGCTTCCCGTGAGCATTCTTCTGTCCATTGATGGCGGCTACGAATTTGCCGGCCGGCATCACCTTCTCGTCGAGCATAGCCGTCACCTGCGCCGGCTTCACGGTGGCCTTCACGTCGGAGACACCTTTCTGCTTGCCGAGATAGGTTTGCAGCTTGGCGGCACAGGCTGCACATTGAAAGCCTTCGACCGAAGTCGTCACCGGGATAAGGACCGGTTTTTCGTTTGTTTTGTTAGGCGTGACCGCAAACAGCGCGGTCACCACGGTGGCAATCGCCAGCGCCAGCAAGGTAAAGATCAAAGTCTGTCTCATCAGGATATCCTTTCGGGCAGAAATTGGTCGGCGCCGATGGGAAGAGAACATCGACCCCTGTCAACCCTCAGGATGACGGGAGAGTCAATCAGGTTCCAAAGAAATGCACCTTTTTGCATTTTTTATCTTTTTTGAAAACCCATGGAACCTGCCGCCGCCGGCCTGCGTCTTCGGGGATAGACATCCGGGGTTCGCCCCGACAGGAGGAGATCGATGAAGCGAGCATTTTTCATGATCAGCCTAGTTCTGGCGCTGGGATTGACCGCGACGACCGCGTTCGGGGCGCTGTGCGTCTGGGTCAACCCCGACCGGGATATTAAGAATTTCTTCCCTGGCGCGAAGAGTTATACCACGGACGTTATGACGTATAACAAGGCGCAGGGCGCGGAGATCGAGAAACGCATCGGCAGCAAGCTCGATCCCGATGAAAACGAATTCAAGTTCTACCGTGTGAAGAAGGACGACAAGGTGGTTGGCACGGTGCTCACCCACCAGGCGCGCGGCAAATACGGCGCGGTGCAGACGGTAGTCAGCATCGGCAACAACGGCAAGATCATCGGCGTCTACGTGCAGCGCCATCGCGAGCCCACCAATCTCAATAAGGAATCCTTCCTGAAGCAGTTTGAAGGCAAAACGGTGGATGACCCGATCACCGTCGGCAAGGATATCAATCCGATCAGCGGTTACGACAAATCCAGTCAGGCGGTGGCCTATTCGGTGAAAAAGATCCTCGTCGTTCACGACGTGCTGAACAAGTAATCCCAGGAGGAAACAATGAAGAACATCATCATCGGTATCGTGGTTCTGGCCGTCATCGGCGTCGGCATCTGGTATGCCTTTGGCAACAACGGAGGGAAAAAAGCGAATGCGCTGGGCCAGGGCACCGGCACTGAGATCACGCCGATCGGCCAGATCACCAAAGCGCCCAAGGACTATGTCGGCAAGGTCGTCACCGTGGAAGGGCAATTGAGCAAGGAATGCCCGGCCAGCGGCTGCTGGTGGTACGTGAAGGACGGCACCGGCGAGATTCGCGCGGATAGCTCCGGCAGCAGTTTCGCCCTGCCGCTCAATAAGGAAGGCAAGCATATCCTCACCACCGGCAAACTCGTGAAGACCGACAGCGGCGAGCTACAGATCGGCGCAACCGGCGCGGAGCTGCATTAATGATATGGATGAATGGACGGATGGAAGAATGGAAGGATGAGTGAATAGTGCGTAGTGAGTCGTAATGGCCGGTTTCGTTCAAACGACTGCTCACTAATGACTACTTACTACTTGCCACACTCACTCAACCAACCATCCATTCATCCAAAGTGCACACAAACGCAAGCGGTGTAATCGTGGAGGAATCCTATGTCATTCTGGCGTCTGGCTTGGCGCAACCTGACCCTGCGGAAGGTGCGTACCGGACTTACCCTATTATCCATCGCGGTGGCGGTGGCGGTGCTCTACACGCTGCTGTCTTTCAATAAAGGCTATACGGCATCACTCAAGCAGCAGCTTCAGCAAATGGGCGTGCACATCCTGGTGGTGCCCCCGGGCTGTCCCTTCGAGGCCGCCTCACTGCTGCTGAAAGGCGGAAAGCCGCCCTCATATTTGAACGAGAATGTGGTGAAACAGATCGAGCGGATGCCCGGCATCCAGATCATGGCTCCAGGCTTCATGTCGGCGATCATGCGCGAGGACCGCACGGACATTTACTACGGCATGGATCACCGCACCATCGAGCTCAAGAACTGGTGGAAGCTGAAACCGGGCGGGAAGTGGTTCACCGACGACCAGGAGGACAGCATCGTGCTCGGCTCCGATGCGGCGCTGACGGAGCTGGTCATCAACCAGCAGACCGACCCGTTCAAGCCCGGTGAAGTCATCTGGATCCCGGAGCTGAACCGCGAGCTGAAAATCATCGGCATCCTGGAGCCCACCGGCACGCAGGACGACGGGTTCTTCTACGTGCCGATCAAGCTGGCGCAGCAGATCTTCCATCGGCCGGGTAAGGTCACCACGGTGGCGATTCGCCTGAACGATCCCACCCAGGCCGGTGTGATCGGCGACAAGCTGCAGAAGCTGGAAGGCGTGGAAGTGATCACTATGTCCGAGCTCCTCGGCACCCAGCAGCGGATGATGGAGTCGGCGAAGATGCTGGTATTCGCCATTGTCTTCATCGCCATCGCCATCTCTGCCATCGGCGTGCTCAACACCGTGCTGATGTCGGTGTTCGAGCGCACGAAGGAGATCGGCATCATGCGCGCCACCGGCGCCAGCAAGGTGCATATCTTCTCGCTGATCTGGCTGGAGACGCTGCTCATGTCCGCGGCAGGCGGCGTGGTCGGCCTGGGCGCTGCCATCGGCGGCGCGGGCTTCATGGAGAAGCTGGTGACGGCGGCGCTTTCCGAGGTCAAGTTCATGACGGTCAGCAGCCACAGTCAACTGGCGGAGTTCGACCCGCGCATCGTGGTGATGACCCTGCTCTTCGTACTCGGCATCGGCCTGCTCGCCGGCATCTATCCGGCCTTCCGCGCCAGCCGACAAGAGCCGATCGAGGCATTAAGAACGGAGTGATAAGTGATTAGTAATAAGTATTTGAACCGTGACAGGGTCTTTCTGAACCAGGTAAGGATCGCGGGCATAAGACTTATCACGTATCACGAATTACTAATCACTCGTATTGGGGAGTGAATCGATGGAATATATACGTCTTGCCATGAAAAATCTGCTGCGGCGCAAGGTGCGCACCATCCTTAGCCTGCTGGGCATTGGGGTGGCCATCGCCGTGCTGTATTCCCTGCTGGAGTTCCAGAAGGGATATGAAAAGGGTCTGCAGGGACAGCTCGACCAGTTGGGCGCGCACATCATGGTGGTGCCCAAGGGCTGCCCGTATGAAGCGGCGACTATCGTCCTCCATGGCGGCAAGTGGCCGCGCTATATGGAGGAGAGCTACTTCGATCAGATCAAAGGCGTGTCCGGGGTCAGCCAGGCGGCGCCGATCCTGATGGACGCCATCATCGATCCGGCGACGAAGGACAGCAAGATCTTCCTCGGCATCACCGATGAATACGGCAGGCTGCGTCTGAAGTGGAAGATGGATGGACCGGGCTTCAGCAATGAGAAAGCGCGAGAAGTCATTCTCGGCACATCCATCGCTACGAAGCTGGGATTGAAGACCGGCGACACCTTCCACCTGCGCCAGGATGCCAGCGGTCGGGCGGGTGGTAAAGATGACGCTGACCTGAAGGTGGTGGGCGTGCTCGACCGCACCGGCACGCAGGACGACGGCTTCATCTTCATGCCGCTGCACACGCTGCAGCAGGTCTTCAAGCTCCCCGGCAAGATCGTAGTGGTGCTGGTGCGGGCGAAGAAGATCGATGGCGCCAGCCTGGACAAGACCATGCAGAACCTGCGCGCGCTGGGCGGCAACATGAACGTGTTCCCGCTCTCCGAGCTGCTGAACAATGCTTCGCAGTTGATGCAGGTGACGAAGGTGTTCGTGCTGGCCATCGTGCTGGTCGCCATCGCCATCGGCGCGGTGGGGGTGCTGAACACCATCCTGATGACGGTCTTCGAGCGCACGAAAGAGATCGGCATGATGAAGGCCATCGGCGCCAGCCCGAAGGATATTTTCACCCTCATCTGGACGGAAACGGTGCTCCTCTGCACGGTGGGTGGTCTGCTCGGCATCGGCATTGCTATCGTCAGCTCGCGAGGCATCGAGTGGTTCTTCCGCAAGGCGCTGGCGTCGCAATTCTCCGCGCTGCCGGACACCACCCTCATCGGCATTTCGCCGGGTATCGTGCTGCTCTGCGTGGTGTTGTCGGTCGGCCTGGGCGTGCTGGCGGGTTTCTATCCGGCCTGGCGCGCGAGCGCGGTGAAGCCCATTGAAGCGATTCGGGGCGCGAACTGATTGGAGAATTTGATGACAAAATCAGCAGTATTGGAAGTGGAGAGGGCCTTCGAATCGGAAGCGCTGCCCAATCCTTATGTCGTAACGGCGGTCAATCTCGGCAAAATTTACCGGCGTGGCGTGGAGGAGATTCATGCGCTGCAGGACATTTCGGTGACTTTCCAGCAGGGGCAGTTCTACTGCGTGCTCGGCCCGAGCGGCGCGGGGAAGACGACGCTGCTCAACCTGCTCGGCGGCATGGACGTGCCCACCAGCGGCACGCTGGCCATCGCCGGGCGCACGGTGATGGAGGAGGGGTGGGTTCGCCTTTCCGAAGGCGCCCGCGACCGGCTGCGGCGGGAGAATATCGGCTTCATCTTCACCGAATTCTTCCTCATGCCTACGCTGACGGCGATGGAGAACGTGCAGATGCCGCTGCTGTGGTCGGGCAAGGAGGATCGCAAGTATGCGGTCGAGCTGCTGGAGCGCGTCGGCCTCGGGCATCGGCTGACCCACCGGCCAGCGGAGCTGTCCGGCGGCGAGATGCAGCGCGTGGCTATCGCGCGAGCGCTCATCAACCGGCCGAAGCTGCTGCTGGCGGACGAACCCACCGGCAACGTGGACACCAAAACGCGCGACAGCATCTTCGAGCTGTTCCGTGAGCTGAACGGCGAAGGCCTGGCCATCGTGCTGGCCACCCACGACCGGGAGCTGGCGGGGCACATCGACCATGTGATTCACCTGCATGAAGGATGTATTGTTGAAGGGTAGGGAGACGATATGACACCGATTCTGAAAGCTACCGACGTCTGGCGCAGTTATCAGCGCGGCTCGGAGACGATCCACGCGTTGGCGGGGATGTCGCTCAAGGTACAGTCCGGGGAGATGGTCGGTATTGTCGGCCGTTCCGGCTCGGGGAAGACGACCTTCCTCAACCAGGTGGGCTGTCTCGATACTCCGACGGAGGGGAGCATCCAGGTCTGCGGCCGGGAAGTGACCGCCATGCCGGAAAAGGAGCTGGTGGCCTTCCGGCGAGACAACATCGGCTTCATCTTCCAGTTGTTTTACCTTATCCCCACGCTGACAGCGGTGGAGAATGTAGAATTGCCGATGATCTTTGCCCATGAGCAGGAGAAACGGGAGCGGGCGCTGGAGGCGCTGAAGCGCGTCGGGCTGAAGGAAGTCAATGCCCTGCCGCACCAGTTGAACGGCGGCGATATGCAGCGCGTGGCCATCGCCCGCGCCCTGGTGCGCAAGCCGAAGCTGCTGCTCGCGGACGAGCCGACCGGCCGGCTGGAGCACAAGTCGCGGGTGGCCATCCTGGATATCTTCCGCGCCCTGCAGGGGGAAGGCCTGGGCATCATCATCGTCACTCACGACCCGACACTGGCGGCGGAAACCGATCGCATCGTTGAGCTGCGCGACGGGCGGGTGGTGTCTGGCAGTCTGGCGGCATAGCGGCATTTATGTCAAAGGTAACCGTTCAGGCCCTTTCAGGGTCTGGACGCTTGCATATTAAGGGAATGGCATGAACAAGGCATTTTTAATCATAGCACTGGCCCTGGCACTGTCCATGCTCGCGTGGGGAGAAGAATCTCCTCCTGTTCCTCCGGTTGAAACGGCGCAGCCAGCCGGATCGGAGGTTGCCGCTCCAATAGTTGACGCCGAGCCGGCGGAAGAAACACCTGCGGAAGATGAGACGCAAAGCGGAGAGCCGCAGGGCTGGCATATCTCGAACTGGAAAGTGAACGGTCGGCTGGATTACCGGCTGATGAACATGAACCAGCCGGACATGTCCACCACGAAGGGCGAGCTGATGGCCGGCGAGATCGAGAGCACTGCAACGATCTCCAACAAGGACCGCGACGTTCTCGACCTGGCCCTGCAATTCCCTTACGTCACCCAGATGAAAGGCATCGACGACCGCGGCAAGGAGATGCACTTCGGTAATGCCTACGGCGTCTACAAGTTCGGCCTGGGCAAACCCAACCTGCGCTTCGGCCAATTTGTGGTGCCTTTCGGCAACCTGACCTACTACGAAACGCATACGCGGCCGCTGCAGAGCCTCTACCCGGAAAGCCTGGGCGTGCGCATTGACCGCGGCGTCAGCCTGGAGGGGATGGCCGGGAACTACGATTACTGGGCGGCGGCGATGAACGGCAATGGCCCGCGCGGGGATAATAATGGCAGCCCGATAGTGGTTGGCCGCGTGGCCCGGCGCTATGATTTAGCCAACGGTACGCTGAACGCCGGCGTCTCCGCCCTCTACGGCAAAGACATGCCGCGCTTCTCCACGCTAGTGGACCCACTGATGGATGACAGCTCGATGGCAGGCGACATGGGCATGCCGGCGCTCGACTTCACCGATAAATCTCGCCTCGGTATCGATGCGGAATATTCCGCCGGTCCGAACCTTTGGCGGGCGGAACTGGTCGCCGGACGCGACGGCGACGGTTCGGTGAACGGGCAATTCCTGCAGTGGAACCGCGCCATCGACGACAAGCACGAAGTTTCGCTGCAGGCCACTCGCTGGGAGCAGCCCGGCGGCACCCGCGTGCGCCTGGGTGCTTCCGCAGAACGCAAGCTCGATCAATACAGCACCATTCGCCTCTACGCCGAGCGCGCGCTGGGACATACCCCGATGGAGGATCGCAACGGCACCACCATCGGCATCCAGTATCTGCGCGAATTCCCGAGCCTGTTCGGGAAATGAAGGAGAACGGCACAGGGGAACGAAAATCATATGGAGCGCGGGCTGCCAGTCCGCATGTGACAGCAACACGCGCGGACTGAACAGTTCGCGCTCCATAATTTAAGCCGGAGGTTCCCCATGGTATCGACAGCACAGCGCGCAGGCGAGACAGGCACGATCATCCGCGTACCGATTCCCAAAGGTCGGGATCCGTTTGTCAACACGAAGCTCCTCTCGCTGGGACCGGGGGCGGACGGCATCGAGCGATTCTGGATCTCCACCTGGAACAGCAACGCCGGCACGCTGGCGGTGCTGGTGACGGAGGCGGGGGCGTGCCGGATCTACCGCTTCCCCGGCCACGGCGGCTTTTACAGCGCGGTGCTGGAGGATGCGGACACGCTGTGGTTGTGCGGCGATCTGAGGACAGTCCTGCGGTTGACGATCAGCACCGGGAAATACAAGGCCTTCGACACGGGGGCGCCCGGCGCGCTGGTGTTCCAGGGCATGGTGCTCGACCACGCCACCGGCAAGCTCTTCGCCGCCGCCTTCCCTGCTCCGTATACGAAGACCGTCGCCTTCTCCTTCGATTTCCGCAACCGCAAGCCGGTCGCCGTGCATCAGCTCAATTGCCCGGCCCATTACATGCGCACGCATTTCCCCAACGGCGACGGCAGCTACTCCATCGTGCTGCACTGCCCCGGCGAAGCGCTGGCGCGCTGGAACCCGCGGGCGGAGACGGTGGACTGGCTCGAATATGCTGAAGAGCTGGACACCGAGGTGCTGAATGCCGGCAGCACTTACCATCTGGTCGATAACGGTACAGGCAGGTGGTATTTCCCCGGTGTTGGGTGGTTCAACCCGGCAACACGCGCTTTCGAGGACGGCCCGCGCCCGGCGCACGAGATGACCTGGTTCGCCCGGCGGGGGAACCGCGCGTGGGGTGTGAACTACGAGAACGCGACATTGGCCATCGCCATGTGGGATTTCGCCACCGGCGCGGTGCGCGACCTCTGCACCATCCCCGACAGCCAGTTGCACAACGTGAACCTTACCACATCGGGCAAGGTGGTGGCGGTGAACCTGTATGGCGAGTTCTTTCGTTTCGACAGCGAGACGGGCGCGCTGGAGATGACCCGCCGGCTGCCCACCGATTCCTGGGGGCACGTGGATTGCCTGCGCCGCATCGACGAAGACCGCCTGCTCGGCACGCCGTTCATCACCCAGCGTTTCTGGGAGGTGAACCTGCGGACCGGCGAAGGCCGCGACTGCGGGCGGGCCGCCCCCGGCGCCGGCGAGGTGCTGCAGACGTGGAAGATCGGCAAGAAGATCTACATGGCCTCCTACACCGGCGCCGAGCTGGTGGAATATGACCCGGACGAGCACCCGCACTTCCCGGAGAACCCGCGCGTGGTGGCCGACCCGCCGCACGGCATGCGCCCGGTGGCCGGCGCTGACGACGGGCGGAACATTTACTACGCCTGCAGCACGGAATACGGCACGCTGGGCGCGGCGCTGGCGAAATACGACACGAAGACCGGCGAGTGCCGCTATGCCCTGCGCCCGCTGGGCAATCAGCAGATCTGGTCGCTGTGGTATCACAAACCCTCTCACGGCCTGGTCTGCGCCACCACCATGCACGCCGACTGTCGAAGCTGCCCGCCCACCGACGAGCTGTGTTACTTCGCCGTGCTCGACGCCGACTCGCTCCAGCCGCGGGCGAAGGCGCCCGCGCCAGCCGGCACGGAGGGCGCGCGCGTCCTCGGCCCGCTGGGTCACAACCGCTACCTGGCCGCCTGCGACCTGCCGGAAGGCCGCCGGCTGTTCACCCTCGACCTGGCCGAGTTCACCGTCCCGGCACTGGAAGCCATGCAATCCCCGCCGAAAGGATGCCGCGCAATCGCCCCCACCGACCGCCCGGGCCGCTTCGTGCTGCACGTGGGCCGCCGCCTGGAGCTGTGGGACATGCGCCGCCCGAAATGCCTGCGCGTGCTCTTCGACAGGTTCTATAATTGCCGCGGCTACCACGTGCAGGGCGATTCGGTGTATGTGCTGAAGCCGAAAGAAGTGATCGTGCTGGATGGGATATTAAAGTAAGATCGGGGTGCCTGACATGCCGGATTCCGCTCACCCCCTCCCTGCCTGGTGCCGGCGCAACCGCGAAGTGATGCCGGCGGAGGCGGCGCCGTGCGCCTTTGACCTGCCGGAACGCCTGACCCGTCATAATCCGCGCTGGGGTGGGGAGGAGCCGGCCGGGTGCTGGGTGGACGGGGCGCCGCTGGGCAACGGCGACTTTGGCGCGATGATTTATGGCCCGCCGGAGAACCTGACATGCATCCTCGGCAAAACCGACCTCTGGATCCGCTCCACCGAGCGCAGTTTCTTCCCGCCCGGGAGCTATGCCGACCTGCTGAGAATCTATCGCGCGGGCGACCGCGAAGCCTTCACCCGCCTGCAGCCGTCCGATCCCCACTGGGCGGACAGTTTCCGTCCGAGCACGCTGACCAACGCCGGCTTCTTCCGCCTGCACCTGGCGGAAGCGGCGGGTGCGAGGGGATTCGAGCGCGAGCTCTCGCTGCACGACGCCGTCTGGCACGCTCGGTTCGCGGCCGAAGGGCTGGACAATATGTGGCCGGAGACGCCTGACTTCGAGCTGCTCTCCTTCGTCTCCCCGCCGCACGAGGTGATGGTGCTGCGCGTGCGGCGCGCCCGGTTGCCATTGCGCTCGTTCACCTGGCGGCTAAACCGCGAGCGGCATCCCCAGCTCCCGCCGCCCTCCGTTGGCGAGGAGATGAGCCTGGCCTGGTTGGAGCAGGAACTGCTGCGCGGCGACCGCTACGCGCTGGCCGTCTACCAGGCCGGGCCGCCGGTTGTGCTGACCCCCACGACGCGCGGCGTGGTGGGGGAGTGCGACGCGGAGGAGGAGCGGGAAGCGGTCTTCTACCTGGCGGCGGCCAGCCGGCGGGAAGTCGAAAATCCGGTGTCGCTGGCTTGCGAACGGGCAGTCCGCGCAGCCGAGATCGGCGTAGATGCCCTCTATGCGGCGCACGCTGAATACTGGGCGGAACAGTGGGGCCGCTGCTGGGTGCAGTGCGCCGAGGAGCCGGTCGAGCGGGCGTGGTACATGTCGAATTATCTCGCCGGCAGTACCCTCCGTCCGGGGAAGGTGTCGCCGGGATTGCAGGGCATGTGGGTCAAAGAGAATCGCCCGCCGTGGAACGCCGACTTCCACGGCAACGTGAATATCCAGGCGATCTACCAGGGCATCCTCGGCGCCAACCGCATGGAGCTGTTCGAGCCCTACGTGCGGCTGTATCACGAGATGCTGCCGCAGTGTCGGCGGGACACCCGCGCGTATTTCGGCGTGGAGGGCGTCCGCTTCCCGCACGCCGGAGACATCGACGGCTTCGAGGTGTGCGATCCGCCCTGGTTCACGCTGGCGGTCTCCCTCGCACCGAGCAGTTGGATCGCGCGGCTCTTCTGGTGGGCGTATCAGCACACCCTCGACCGCGACTTCCTCGCCGAGACGGCCTATCCCATCCTGCGCGAGGTGGCGCGCTGTTACCTGGGCCTGCTGTGGCTGGCCGGCAAAGGGCCGGACGGGCGCTGGCGGGTGGAGCCGAGCATCTGGGGCGAAGCCTGCGCCACCACCTTCGACGCCTGGAGCACGGATTCCAGCTACGACACGGCGGCGATGATGGCGGCATTTCAGCAGGCGTGCGACGGGGCGGAAATCCTCGGCGCCGATCCAGAGGAGGCGGCGGCATGGCGGGAGGCGCTGGCGGCGCTGCCGCCGCTGCCGGTTGACGAGGAGGGCATCTGGCTGGCGTGGCCGCATCACCCGCGGAACTTCCGCACCGGCGCCGGCTCCTTCTTCTACCAGGTCTTCCCCTGCGAAGTCGCGAGCGCCTTTCACGGTCCGGAGGAGCTGCGTGAGGGAGCTCGTACCACCTGGGCGTGGGCGCGCGAGCAAACGTCCAGCGCCTGGTGCGGCGGGACTCCCACTGCGGCCGCCGCGCGCATGGGCGACGCGGAGTGGGCGCTGCGCTCGGCCGCGGAGATCACGCGCAACGGCCTGAACGCGAATCCGGTGCAGGGTTTGATCCAAGCCGACCACGGCACCGGCATGGCGCTGGCGCTGAACAGCATGCTGCTGCTCGGTCTGGACGGCGCGCTGATCCTCTTCCCCGGCCTGCCCGCGCGGGTGGACGCCGCCTTCCACTCCCTGCGCGCGCCGGGGGCGGTGCTGGTCAGCGCCGCGCAATCCGGCGGAAAGGTGACCCACGCTGCCTTCCAGTCCCTTCGCGGCGGCCCGCTCCGCGTGCTCAACCCCTTCGATCCCGCCGCATACGCTGTCGAGGAACTCACGCTTCATGTACGGAAGGATGGGGAGATGGTCAGCCACTTCACCGCCGGTTATCGCGACCTTATCGAGTGGGAGGTCGAAGCGGGAGCAATATACCGGTTGGACGTGGTAAAATAGGACCGACGAAAGGATTGTCATGCGATATCTCGCGCGCGTGCTGCTATTCGCCGGGTTGGCAGCGCTGGTCCTGACCGCCCGGGCCGCGTCGCCGGATACCGTCTCGCCGCTCGCCTGCTGGCCGTGGGTGCAGGCGGTGGTGCAAACGCCATATCCGGGGGTCACGCGGTGGACGGACCGCTCCTCGCCGGACCACACGGCGCTCTACCTGTTCGACTTCGACTTCACCGCCAATCCGAACCTGCGGTTGGAGCTATTCGATCAGGATGAGGACGACGATAAGCCGTTCGATAATACTGTCGCCTACTGGGCACGCGGGGTGGGGCAGATCACGCGGGATCTCAATGCCGGCGGGCGCGGGAAGGTGGTGGCGGCGTGGAACGGGTCTTTCTTCGGCTTTAGCGGACGGGACCCGGCCACCGGCGCGCGGCTGGGCCATCACGTGGCAGCGGTGGTGCTGGACGGCAAGGTGCACGCCAATGTCGGCCTCGCGCGCTGGACGGTCGGCGTGCAGTATCGGGACGGCAAGCTGGTCTTCAAAACGCTGCACCAGCCCAACCGCAACACCCTCGGGCAGGAATTCGACTTTGCCGCTGGCGCCGCCCAGTGCCTGGTCAGGGAGGGTCAATCCCTGAAACTGCAGCCTTACCCGGAGCCGGGCGAGAAACCGCTGAAGCAGCCGGTGCCCTCCACGCCGGAGGAGGCGGGGCATATCCCCACCGTCGATCACATCAAAACCTCGCGCACCTCCATGGGCTGGTCGCGGGACAATGCCCACTTCTACCTGCTGATCGTGCAGGAGCCGGACGATGAAGGCTCGAGCATCGCCGCTTTCTACGCACGCAAGCCGGGCACCGGCGGTTGGACGGTGGCCGACCTGCAGCGCTTCTGGCGCGCCTTCGGCGCCTGGGGCGCGGTGAACATCGACGGCGGCGTGGTCACCCAGATGACCTGTCTTCGCGAAGACGGCCGCTACCTGATGCTCCCGCCGGCCTGGGCCTCCGACAGGCGAGAGATCATCTTCTCCCCCGCCTTCGAAGGCGCGCCGGAAGGGGGAACGCTGATGTATTTCTACATACGGGACACCGGGGGAAAATAACAGATATCTTTCTCTTTCTCTTACTCTTACTCCTAACCCGGCGGAGCCGGAACCAAAAGAGCAGATCCAAACTGGAGGCCGTTCGTCCGAATTCTCGACACGCTGTAGAGAATTTCAGGGAGTAAGGATTACTCTTTCTCCCCATCGTGAAGAAGTAAACGCTGGAAAAGAACGGATAGAGTTACGATAACTCTATCCGTTCTTTTCCACCGTCCTCCTGGTGATGATGGGGAGAAAGAGAAAGAGTAAGAGAAAGAGAATGAATTATGTCTAATGTCGAGTGGGCTGGAATCCTCCCCCCCAAACCGCTATAATGAATCCACCGCGTGAGGCGGATCAGTTATTCCGGAGATGCTCATGCCGTTGCAGCGACTCGCGGCGCTCGGCCTGTCCCTGCCGCCGGCGCCGAAGCCGATCGGGGCGTATGTGCCGGCCGTGCGGAGCGGCAATCTGCTGTTCCTGAGCGGCCAGCTTCCGCTGGTCGAGGGGAAGCTGCCGTCCGAATATACCGGCAGGCTCGACGTAGAGGTCGATATCGAGACCGGCCAGGCGGCGGCGCGGCAGGCGACGTTGAACGCGCTGGCCGTCATCCACGACACCGCCGGGTTGGACAACGTGAAGCGGGTCGTGCGGCTGACCGGGCATATCTATTCCACACCGGAATTCACCCAGCAACCGAAAGTGCTCAACGCCGCCTCCGAGCTGCTCGCTTCGGTCTTCGACGACGCCGGCGTGCATGCCCGGTTGGCGCTGGGATCGGCTGCGCTCCCGTTGGGGGCGTGTATTGAGATTGAATTGATCGTTGAGGTGGCAAGCTGAAAAGCGGACGAATGAAAAATGAAAATTGCAAAATGCAAAGTGCAAAATGAAATCGCCTGTTCCGGCAGCGTATTACCGGTCAATTTGCATTTTACAATTTTTCATTTTTCATTCCAAACGGAGCACTAATGGAGGTTCTCCTCGCCGACGTCTACGGCTTCTGTTTCGGGGTGCGGCGCGCCATCGAGCTGGCGGAGGCGGCGCAGCGCGAGGGGCGCGCGGTGAGCACCCTCGGCCCGCTGGTGCACAACTCGCAGGAGACCACGCGCCTGGATGCCGCCGGCATTCACCCCGCCGAGCGGCTGGAGGAGATCGCCGGCGACACGGTGGTGATCCGCGCCCACGGCGCGCACCCGGAAACGCTGGAGGCGCTGAAGGAGCGCGCGCTGAACACGGTGGACGCCACCTGCCCCTTCGTGGCGAAATCCCAGCGCATCGCCCGCGAGTTCGCGGAGGCGGGCCTGACGCTGGTGGTGGTGGGCCACCCCGGCCACCCGGAGGTGCAGGGCATCCTCGGCTACTTCTCCGGGCCGTCCTACATCATTACCGAGCCGCACGAGGTGGACGACCTGCCCGCGGGCATCACCCCCGGCGTCATCGCGCAGACCACCGTCAACGAGCGCACCTTCCGCGCGGTGGTGGCGCGCCTCACCGCCCGCTACCCGAGCTGCGTGGTGGAGAACACCGTCTGCCTGGCCACCCGCGACCGCCAGGAAGCCGCCCGCGAGCTGGCCGCTGACGTGGACGCCGTCTACGTCATCGGCGGCCGCCACAGCTCGAACACCAACCGCCTGATGGAGATCTGCCGCCAATCCTGCCCGAAAACCTTCCTCATCGAGACCGCCGACGAAATTAATCCCGCCGATCTTCAGGGCATCCGCCGCGTCGGCGTCACCGCCGGCGCCTCCACGCCGGACTGGTTGATAAAACAGGTAGTGGAGCGGCTGCGCGCGCTGTGAAAAATGGAAAGTTCACCCAGGGAACGACTATAAATTAATTCATTGAACCGATAAATCTAAAGAGAGAGACCTGTAGGTCATATCATGGAATCTTTATACCCTACCGGTCAAAAAGGGGTTGCCCATACGCGATTCGAACGTATACTGAGACAGGCAAGCAGAATTCGGCGTCTTCTCAGGAGGATTGCGGTGTTCACCTCGATACGAATATGGATCATGATGCTCCTCGTCGTTGCGGCAGGCGGATTGGCTATCCCGCCGGTCTCCGCGCAGGACAACGCGCTTCCCGCCGCGCCTCCGCCGATCGCCGCCTACCCTTCCGATGGATTCAACATGAGGGTGGTGGAGCAACCGACGCCCTATTACGTGATTACTACGCTCGATCCCCCGGTGTTCAACTGGTTTGCCGGCATCTTTACCAATCTCCCGACCGATCAGGACGTCACCATCGGGTTGAACATGAACGCGATGGATCATCCGATCAATAACGCGGATGTCGGAAAATGGGAAGGCCTTAAGCCGGTTATGACTTTTGCGGACCCCAGGCGATACGAAGCGTATGAATGGTATCGGAAAGATGAGCAGGGGCGCTGGGTGAGCGGCGATCCCTTCAAGTCGGGAGAGGAGAAATATGCCGGCAATGGAAAGACGCCCAGACAGCATGTCATGCCGGAAGCCGTGGCGGATCAATTCCTTTCCCCTGACGGCAACTATTGGCAGCCGTGGCGAGAGATCGAGCATGTGGAGGTCGTGGCGACGTTAAATATCTTCCGCATCAAACAACGATTCGCACTACCGACTGCCACGATAGCCATGCGGATTCCGTATACCTACACCTTTCTGCAGACTTTTCTCGAACGGTTGCGGGCGGCGAAAATCGACGGCGTCTCTATTGACGCCATCGGCAAGACGCCGGGGAGGCGCAAACTGCAGGCGATACGGATCGAGGACCCCGCGAGCACCGCTGCCGCTGAAGACAAAAGAACCGTGCTGATTATCGCTCGCGAGCACGCCACCGAACATGCCTCGAGCTGGGCGCTCCACGGGATGGTAACGCGCTTGCTGACGGCACAGCCCGAGACGCAAGCTCTCCGGAAGGATACGACGTGGATATTTATCCCGATTCAGGACCCGGACGGCAGCGCCAATTCGACCTTCGATAACCTGACCGAATGGATGTGCCATGCCTGGGATCCTAAAATTCCCCGTGAGATGTTCGACTATGCGCGCTATCTCGCGGATTATGTCAATTCAGGCCGGTCGATCGATGTCTCCATGGTGCTCCACAACGTCGAAGCCAGCGAATGCCCGCATGTCTTCTGTCCCTTTGTGGACGCGCGATTCCCCGAGATGGTCGTCGATTTCAATCGGATGCTCTTCGCGGCATTGCGGAAGGACGGCTATGTCACCTCGCCGCCTGAAGAGAATGCGGGAAAAGGGTGGATGAACTTTCGTCTATACGGATGGTGCGCGTTATGTTTCGGCGCCTTCGATCTGGCCTACGAGGTGAACGACCGGTATCCCCCGCAGACTCTATCGTTAGTGAAGCTTCAAGGCATTGGCGGCGTCATCACCGAACAAATTGGCGCATGGCAATCGGGTGACAATGGTCGCAAATGGCATGCACAGGCACTGGCATTCCTTGCCAAACGCAAGGTGGAGCAGGAACGGCATTTCAAGGAATACGGGATCAAAACGCCCGATCAGCGGAATGAAGCCGATCTCTTAGTTTATGGGTACTAATACCCAAAGGGATCGGTAATAATAAAAAGGAGGATAATATGAGCACACGCAAAGCGTCCGGGTTGGGCATGCTGATGCCCCTACTGTTCATGGTGAGCCTGTGCCTTACCGGCACGGCGAATGCGGAGTTCTCGGACCGTTCGTTCCTGGGGTTCACGCCGCATTGCACGGTCATAATTGCGCCGTATGTGAACGCCGTGCCGATATCGAGCACTTCGACCGAGCTCTTTACCATTACCGTCAACGGCAATGGGGATAATCCGATTATCGAGCCGGGAGAAGCCGGAAACGTCCACCTGTCGGGCAACGGTATTTCACCGCCGACCGTGAATATCACCACCAGCGGCGGAACCGCGAAAGCGAGTCTTACGGCCCCCGCCACCACCAGCAGCTCGACGGGAGAGGAATACACCGCGACCATCTATGTCCATTCAACGAGCGATCCCCACGTACATGTGCCACGCACGGGGGAGACCCATGTCATTATCTGGAAAGCGCAAATATGGGAAAATGGGGGTGATATCACGGGACAGACACACAACACCATCGTCGGTCGTAAAGTGCCGTTAGTGGGAAAGATGGAGCCCGATGCGGGATTGAGTTATGCACAATCCTGGAACATCCCGGGATACAGGATCGCCGGTTGGGCGGCATCAGAATCATTAGGCGCCGTCGCTGAGCTCACCGATAATGACCTTGTAGCTGACCATATAGACTACTTCTGGGTGGACGGTGGGGAAGGCAGACAAGTAACACACACCATATATTACGGGAACAAATCGAATATCGCCACGACGACGTTTAATGTAAAACGTCCGACAGCGTCTGTGACAACGGAAACAAATCATGTCGCCGCTGATGCTAATTATGTTAACGGTCTAGCTTTACATTTTGGCAATGTTACTGACGGAGATCAGGGAATAAAGTTCACACAATCGGTGACTGAACCGACAGGCTTTACTGGTGGTGATACCGAGTGGGTACAAATAGTTGATGCAACTTACCGAGCAAGGCAATATAATAATGGAGACTGGGAGCATTTATCCGGATCTGGCCTTGATACTGAGTATCCATATGCTACCGGTACGACAACTGACGATAGTCCCGGTACAGTGTTGTCAGATACTTATAAAAAGAAAACAGTAGATGATTACTTTACAATGTATTTGATGTATATACCAACCGGGGATTCGATCTATGTACCTTTGCGAGAAGTCTCATGGTTTTGGTCAGGAACGACTACTCGAACAGGTCCAGGTACTTGGACTTTAGACGATGATAGTCATTCGACGGACCCGTCAGACGAAAATTGTACAACCTACCCAGAATGGTCAAGCAATGTCAAGGATCTAACTTGGGAGTCTGGTTTATAATCTGCGATAGGAAGACAAGTATTTAAGCTTGGTTGGGGGGCACTTCATCATGCCCCCTAACCTCCGATCTTGATGGGCAGAGGGGGAACCGTATGTTAGAAATATATCAGAGAAGGCTCCTGCCCTGGTGTGGGATCATGCTTGCATTCAGTTTTGCCGTCTCGTCATCAGCCTATGCACAAGCTTCACCTTTGCTGGAGAAGCGCGGTCTACCCGTTGCGGGCGTTATATTGATTGCCGTTTTACAGAAAACCGCCGTCGCACCAGGCGATCAGGTGATGTTAAGCCTGACCATGCGTAACGAGGGTATACAACCCCAGCACTATCGCGCCCTCCATCCCTTGCTGGATTATTCATTGATTGTACAGGATGATAAAGGCCAACCCCTGCCACAAATCCCTTTCCCACCTCCTGAGCTATTCGCTACCATCGGTAAGGCACTGTTAGCACCGAATCGAGAAACATCCACCAGCTATCGAGTTACACAGGCATTCGAATTGAATACGGTCGGCACGTATCGCATTACAGCGTCGCGGAAAATTTTCACCCCTGACGAAACACATACCACCGATGTCGTATCCAACACGGTGATCTTGCATGTCTCGGACCGGCTGTCCTCAGATTTTATGCTGACGGTACCGATAATCCAATTGTCGGTTGTCCAGGGAGAGCCCGTCGATATGCAATGTGTCCTAAAGAGTATTTCGACCACCCCGGCGCCGCTGACCTTGGAAGGCCCGGCATGCGGCTATACGCTGCAAGTGCAGGACTTCCGCGGAGATCTCCTTCCGCCGAAGCCGGGAGTGGCAATGGCCGGCCCGCCGATCACGCGCATCTCGTTGCCCCCGGGAGAAGGACTGGCATGTACCGTGCGCTTGAGCGAGATCTACGATTTGAGCAAGACGGGTCGCTATTTCGTGACCGCCATGCGCGAGGTGCCGGCCGCCGGCGGGAAGACGGCGGACGTCTATCCCCCGACGGTGATCATCACCGTCACGGCGCCGGCGAAGAACTGATTGGGGAAGAAGGGGAATTCTCTGTTGAATTCATCTCATAATGGATGCCTGCTCATATACGGAATCCTGTTTGCGGTCGGTTTTGCTTTCTGCTTATCGTCTGCCAAGGCGCAGGCGCCGCCTGTGCTGGAAAAGCGAGGCATGCCGGGGAATGGAGTAGTATTGATAGCTACCCTACAAAAGAATGGCATTGTTCCAGGCGAACATGTTGCGCTACGATTACGAACTCGTAACGAAGGTCAACAAGAACAGGCATTTCTCGAAGCGTGGTCAACCGCTACTTACAATTTAACTGTAGAGGATGAGAATGGCCATTTGGTTCAACCAAAAGCTCAACCAGGGGACCCTGGTGGTTCTTCCCATATGACAGGATTAGCGCCAAATAAAGAGATACTTTCACAATTTCCTTTATCACGACAGTATGATCTTACTGGAATTGGATTGTATCGTATTACTGTAATGCGCAAAATTTTGGCTCCAGATATAAAAAATACAATAGATGTCGTATCGAATACAGTGATACTGCATGTCTCGGACCGGCTGTCCACGGATTTTACGCTGACTTCGCTGGCAAAACAAATTTCTGTTGCCCGGGGAGAACCGGTCGATGTGCAATTTGTCTTGAACAATATTTCGACCAACCCGGCGCCGTTGAGCCTGGCAGGACCGGCATGCGGCTATACGCTGGAAATGCAAGACTTCCGCGGAGAGATTCTTCCACCGAAACCAGGGGTGACGATATCCGGCCCGCCGATCACGCGCATCACGTTGCCCCCGGGAGAAGGACTGGCATGTACCGTGCGCTTGAGCGAACTCTACGATTTGAGCAAAGGGGGGAGGTATTTCGTGACCGCCATGCGCGAGGTGCCGGCCGCCGGCGGGAAGACGGCGGAAATCTACTCCCCGACGGTCATCATCACCATCACCGCTCCCGTGAAAAACTGATTGGTGATAAAAGGGGAATGCTCTGTTGGATAGATGTCAAAATGGTCGCCTGCTCTGGTACGGAATCCTGTTTGTGGTCGGCTTTGCCTTCTGCTCATCATCCGTCTATGGGCAAGCGCCGCCTGCGCTTGAGATGCGCGGTCTACCCGTTGCGGGAGTCATCCTGATCGTCACGTTGCAACAAAATGCGATTACTCCGGGTGATCCGGTGAAATTACATCTGCTCACTCGTAACGAAGGGTTACAATCTCAGCGCTTCCGCATCACACACCCGTTAAGGGATATTCTGATGGTTATACTGGATGATAAAGATCAAGTGCTTCCCCAAAAATCCTTCCCTCCCACGCCGTTTTTCGCGATCATGGGGGCGACACTATTAAAGCCGAATACGGAGATATCCTCCAGTTATCCGGTCACACGTGCCTTTGATCTGAACAAAGTCGGCACATATCGCATTACGGCGGCACGGAAAATATTCACGCCTGATGAAACACATACCACCGACGTCGTGTCCAACACGGTGATATTGCATGTCTCGGACCGGCTGTCCCCGGATTTTTCGCTGACGGCGCCAGCGGTCCGGTTGTCGGCCGTCCAGGGGGACCCGGTCGATGTGCAGCTCATTTTGCGGAATATCTCGACCGCGGCAGTGCCACTGACCCTGGAAGGGCCGGCATGCGGCTATACGCTGCAGATGCAGGATTTCCGTGGAGAGCTCCTTCCGCCGAAGCCGGGAGCGGCGATGGGCGGCCCGCCGGTCACGCGCATCACGCTGCCGCCGGGAGAACAACTGGCAACTACCATTCGCTTGAGCGACTTGTATGATTTGAGCAAACCGGGCCGGTATTTCGTGACCGCCATGCGGGAGGCGCCGGCCGCCGGCGGGAAGACGGCGGAAATCTACTCCCCGACGGTCATCATCACCATCACCACCCCGGCGAAAAACTGATTAGAGAGAGAAGGAGGATGCTATGTTGGAAATATGCCAAAGCGGGCGCCTGCTTCGATGCGGTATCATGCTTGCACTCAGCGTTGTCGTCTCATCTTCCGCTTGCGCGCAAGCGCCGCCTGCGTTGGAAAAGCGGGGCCTGCCCGTTGCGGGAGTCGTCCTGATTGCCGCTTTGCAGAAAACCGCCGTCGAGCCGGGCGATCCGGTGATGTTAAGCCTGACCACGCGCAACGAGGGCGCGCAACCGCAGCGCTATAGCTCCGTCCATCCGTTGCTGGATTTTTCATTGATCGTACAGGACGACAAAGGCCGGCTGGTGCCGCAAGCCCCTTTCCCGCCCCCGGAGATCACTGCAAACAAAGGGACGACACTACTATCGCCGAACAAAGAGATCTCCACCAGTTATCCGCTAACGCAGGCCTTCGAATTGAACACCTTCGGCGCCTATCGCATCACGGCGATTCAGAAAATATTTACACCCGACGAAAAACATACCACCGATGTCGTGTCCAACACCGTGATCTTGCACGTCTCGGACCGTCTTTCCCCGGATTTTGCGCTGGCGGCGCCGGCGACCTGGTTGTCGGTTGCCCAGGGGGTTCCGGTCGATGTGCAGTTTGTCCTGAAGAATATCTCGACCGCCGCGGCGCCGCTAACCCTGGAAGGCCCGGCATGCGGCTATACGCTGCAGATGCAGGACTTCCGCGGAGAGCTCCTTCCGCCGAAGCCGGGAGTGGCGATGGGCGGTCCGCCGATCTTGCGCGTGCCGTTGCCCCCGGGAGAACAGGTGGCATGTACCGTGCGCTTGAGCGAGATGTATGACTTGAGCAAGCCGGGGCGCTATTTTGTGACCGCCATGCGCGAGGTACCGGCTGGAAGAGGTAAGATGGCTCAAGTATATTCCCCTACAGTTCTCATCACCGTCACCGCTCCCGCAAAGAAGTGATAAAGTATCTTACGAGCCGTTTTCTCAACAGCTTGTATTCCATATGAATCCATGCTTGACAACCAACACAAACACATGTATTATATAACCTGTGTTTGGCGTACTGGCTGAACGATCCTTACCCTTACCCTGTTTCCACGCGGTAGCCCGGCGTGCCGGCGCAACACCCTGGCGGCGGGGGAAATCTTACGGGAACAAATCGATGTTTTTTTCGCCGTCCGTGCGTTAAACCAAATCTTATGTATAGTTTGCGCCGCTCAGCCGTGGGTCCGACGGTTGGGGAGAGGGGTGTCCGAAGGGGGGATAAGCCTTTGATCAGAATGGCGAATGACTGGTGGCACAAGTCACTCGCCGGCAGTCACTGGAGATGATCGTTCGCTCGCGCCTTGCCCGATGCTCCTCGCCTTTGCTATACTCACAGCATCGCGGAAGAGGATTTTCATGCCGATCGATTGCCGGGACTTCATTTCCAAGCGCGTGCGGGAATTGCCGCCATCGCCGATCCGCCGATTTTTCGGGTTGGTGGAATCCATGCCGGATGCCATCTCGTTGAGTATCGGCGAGCCGGATTTCGTCACCCCGTGGCGAGTGCGCGAGGCGGGGATTTTCTCCGTCGAGCGCGGTTATACGCATTATACCGCCAACCTGGGGCTGATCGAGCTGCGGCGCGAGATCGCGAAATACCTGGCGCGGCGCTTCGGGGTGGAATACGATCCGCACACGGAGATTCTGGTCACCGTCGGCGTCAGCGAGGCGCTGGATGTGGCGATGCGCACCGTGCTGAACGACGGCGACCGCGTGCTGGTGCCGCAGCCCTCCTATGTCGCTTATCCCGCCACCGTGGCGCTGGCGGGCGGGGCGCCGGCGCCGATCGCCACACGGGAGGCGGATAATTTTCAGCTTACCGCGGAGGAGCTGGACGCCGCGGCGGCGGAGAGCGGCGCGCGCGTGGCCCTCATCGGCTACCCGAACAACCCCACCGGCGCGATCCTGCCGAAGGAGCGCATGGGATCGCTGGCGGCGGTGGCCGAAGCGCGCGATCTGCTGATGATCTCCGATGAGATTTACCTGGAATTGACCTACGGCCGCGAGCCGGTGTCCTTCGCCGCGCTGCCCGGCATGAAGGAGCGCACGCTGCTGCTGAGCGGCTTCTCCAAGGCCTTCGCCATGACCGGCTGGCGGCTGGGCTACGCGGCCGGGCCGGCGGAGCTCATCGACGCCATGAACAGGGTGCACGCCTACACCGCGATGTGCGCCTCCACCCCCGCGCAAAAGGCGGGGGTGGAGGCGCTGCAGCGCGGCGATGAGGATGTCTCCCGCATGCGCGAGGAATACGACCAGCGGCGGCGGGTGATCCTCAACCGGCTGCGGGCGATGGGCCTGCGCTGCTTCGAGCCGGAAGGGGCATTTTACGTCTTCCCCTATATCGGCCACACCGGCTTGAGCTCCATCGAGTTCGCCGAGCGCCTGCTGAAGGAGCAGCGCGTGGCGGTGGTCCCCGGCAGCGGCTTCGGCGAGTGTGGCGAAGGCTACATCCGCTGCTGCTACGCCACCGCCCAGCCCCTCATCGAAGAGGCGATGGCGCGGATGGGGCGGTTTTTGGACAGCCTGAAATAATGAGTGACTAGTGGCTAGTGGCTAGTGACTAGTGGTCATGTCCATGTAAAGCTTACCTGGCCTATAACCACCTGCCACTAACCCTAAACACTAGTCACTAGCCACTCATCCGAAGGAGCGAGGCCATGGATATTCTCTCACGTCTGGAACGGGCGCTGGAGGACGTTGTCGAAGGGATGTTCACGCGCGCGTTCCGCACCCAGTTGCAGCCGATCGAAATCGCCAAGCGGCTCACCCGCGAGGTGGAGACCCACCGCACGGTCAGCGTCAGCGCCACCTACGTGCCCAACGAATACACCGTGCACCTCACGCCGGAGACGGCCCAATCCTTCCAGCCGATCAGCGTGCGGCTGCTGAGTGAGCTCGAACAGTACCTGCGCGAATACATCTCCGAACGGAATTACCAGGTTATCGGACAGGTGGCGATCCACCTGGCGGAGGACGAGGAGCTCAAGGTGGGCGAGATGAATATCTCCCTCGCCAACAACGCCACCGCGACGCCCAGCGGCGCCCCCACGCCCTCGGTGCTGCGCTCCTACACCGCCCCCCCCACCGCCCGCACGATGGCCGCCGCCTCCGCCGACACCGAAAAAACGGTGCTCATCAGCGCGCAGCCCGCCATGCTGGAGATCATCGCCGGCGAATCCGTCGGCCGCACCATCCCCCTTGCCGACAACCTTACCCTGGGCCGCGGCCCGCTGAACCAGGTGGCCTTCGCCAATCCCGGCATCTCCCGCCACCACGCGGAGATCGTGCTGGAGGACGAAGGCTGGATGCTGCGCGACATCGGCAGCACCAACGGCACCCACGTCAACGGCCACCGCATCACCCAACAGCTCCTCCGTGTCGGCGATACTATCGAGATCGGCAGCGTGGTAATGAAGGTGAAATAACGCGGCGAGCGGTTCCTCGCCCAGGAGCTTCATGCTCATGCTTACGCTCATGCTTTAACGGTTCCTCTCGCGTCCCTGACGGTCATTGATAAATAAAATTCGCTCTACCTTGCAATGAGAGTTCTCGGTTCGGTGGTTGAGTAGGCAGGAAAGCCTCACCGCCTCTTTCCATCACCCCGCGCCGTATCGAAACCACCGCATGGATAGGAGAACCTTGCGGGAACGGGCGCTATTAGTGAGGTGGTTTAACGAACGGAGTACCGTTTCGATACGGCAAGCAAACTATGAAAAGGTGCGAATAGGCTTTCGTGCCTACTCAACCACCGAACCGAGCGCTATGATCAGGAGTCAAAGAGAATTTAATTGGTCAAAGAGCATCAATCGGCGCGAACAAGGCCGAGGAGGGAGTATGTGGCCCCCGGGTGAATGCACCTCGTGACAAAACCGGGTCGCCGGTGTCAAAGAAGCGTAACTTGTCGCAGGACGGACGCACATGGTTCATACCGAGCAACCCACAACCCACCACCTTTCGCCGGCCCAGACCGCCCGCCGCATCCTTCGTGCTACGGGCGCGCTGATGCTTGTGCAGATCGTCCTCCGCGGTTTCGGTTTCATCGAGAAGCGCATCCTGGCGCTGTTCTTCGGCACCGGGCACCTGGCCGATGCATATAATGCTGCGCGTGAGATTGCCATGTACCTGTTCCAGTTCTGCGACCAGGTAATCATGCACTCGTTTCTGCCAGTCTTCGTGGCGCGCATTCGTGAGCGGGGAGAGCAGGATGCCTGGCGGCTAGCCAGCACCACCATCAATTTAATTATATTGTTGACGGGTACCATCGCCGTCCTCGGCATTATTTTTACGCCTGAAATTCTCCCCTGGTTCATTCCCGGCTGGTTTGCCGAATTGGAACATACCGTGGCGGACGCCCATACGCCGGCCTTCATCGCGCGTATTGATGGCTTGATGGAGTTGATACGCGTTACGGTCATGTTAACGCGGGTGATGCTGGTGGCGATGGTTTTTCTCACCAGTTCGTCGCTCACCTATTGTCTACTCAATTCATACAAACAGTTCGCATTGCCGGCTTCTGCTGATCTGGCACTGAAGGGTATTGTGCTGGTGTTTGCCGTGCTGTTTGTCGGGGTCTGGGGACCGCTGGCGCTGGCAGCCGGCTTCGTCTGCGGCGCCTTCGCCAAGATAACCGTGCATGCGCTGGGTCTGAGCCGGCGGTTTCTCAATTATCGGCCGGTGATCGATGTCAAGCACCCCGGTCTCAAGCAGTTCGCCTTGCTGGCGCTGCCCCTGCTCGCCAGCGGCGCGTTCTCCATCTTTCGGCAGAGCATGGACATCCGTTATACTTCGGCGCTAACTGAAGGCAGCCTGTCCGCATTGAAATACGCGAAGACGCTCTGCGACCTTCCTGTGCAATTTTTCCCCTATGCGTTCGGCATTGCGCTCTTCCCCTTTCTGGCTGATATCGCGGTCTCCGGGGATAAGGAACGCTTGCGCGGCATGCTGATGTCGGCTACGCGTATGATGATCCTCATCTTCGTGCCGCTGGCGGTGGCCTTCGTGGTGATGCGCTTTGCGATCATCAACGGATTGTTCGGCGGCGGTGAGTTCACCGCCGACTCCGCGGAGCTGACAGTCGGACCGTTGCAGATCTACTCGGCCGCTATGTTAACCGGCGCGTTGGAGATTATCGTCCTGCAGTTTTTCTTCGCTTTGTCCGACACACTGCGTCCCGCCATCATCGGCATCATACTGGTGCCATTGCATGTCAGCCTTTCCTATCTGGGGACACAGCAATGGCACCTCGAAGCCATGGGTATCGCGCTGGCATTCTTCATCGTGCGGGCGATGAAGGTGACGGTGCTGTATATCATGATCCGCCAGAAACTCCACTCGCTGGAGGGAGCGCGAACTCTGGCGTTCCTGGGTCGAATCCTTGTTGCGATGGTGCCGTTCGTCGCCATCCTGTGGCTCGGCACCTGGATTCTGCCGCACCTTCTGCCGGCGCCGGGCGAAATCACGGGTAACGGGAGAATGCAGGAGATCATGCTCAAGCTCCTCGCTCTGGTGCCGTTCCTCGTGCTCGGACTCATCGGCATGGCCGGCTACCTATACGCTTTGTACCTGCTGCGCGTTGACGAAGTCAACCTGCTGGTACAGCGGGTGCGCGGCAAAGTTGCCCGGAAGAAGACGGCGGAGCCTGATGAGGCGCCCTCGCTGTCGCATTCCGACGACAGTGGCGGTTCAGTCGTATAATAGCCGCAGATGTCGCCCACCGGCCGGGGTACTCCACTGACAGAGCGAATCATGTCAGGGAGGTATGACTATGCCCCGGTGGTGGAAAGTGTTGATGGTCGTGGCGGCAATGGCCGGCCTGCCGTTCGTGCTGGGCGCCGGCGGGTGCGGCAGCAGCGGCCTGGTCTCCATCGATACGCCGACGGAGATTCAGATCGGCCGGCAAGCGGCGGCCGACCTTGAGCGCCAATACGGCGTTGTGAACGATCCCGTGCAGACGCCGCGCATTCAGCGCATCGGCAGTGCGATCGCGGCGGTGTCGGGCCGCACGGACCTGCCGTGGTCCTTCAAAATTCTCAATGTCAGCGACGTGAACGCGCTCTCCCTGCCCGGCGGGCCGGTCTACGTGACCAGAGGGCTGGTTGCGCTCGGTTTATCGGATAACGAGATGGCGGGGGTGCTCGGTCACGAGATCGCGCACATCAAGGAGCGGCACTCCGTCAAGGCCATCCAGCGCGGGATGACCTACCAGTTGCTGTCCGAGCTCGTGCTTTCTCGTTCCAGCGCGGCTGTGCAGACCGCGGCGAACCTGGCGGTAGAGCTCGCGGTCGAGCTGCCGCACTCGCGCGAGGATGAATACCAGTCCGACCAGGTCGGGATTAAGCTGGCCTACAACGCCGGATACCCGGCCAACGGGATGCTGCTCTTCCTGCAGCGGCTGCAGGCGATGTCCGGCACCACCCGCACGCCGGCCTGGCTCAGCACGCACCCGACGACCGCGGATCGCGTCGCCCGCGCCCAGCAGATCACAGCGCAGGTGCAGGGTCAGCCGCGGCCGGTGCCGGTGGCGTTGATCGAGGATGCGGATGGAGCCGCAGAGCAACCGGCGGCGGCGAAATAAAATCGCACCGGGGTGGAAGAAAGGGGGGATGTCTTTAGGGGCATCCCCCGTTTGTTTTTTGGCTTCTTCTATTATCTCTTCGGACCGATCAGACCGATCGGGCGGATCAGTCCGATGATTATAATCCGAAACCGGACAAATCCTTCAGCATGAAATTGCCCTCACCGCCGCTAATTTCCAATCCAGGCCATTAACGGGTATACTTGGATGGATTTTCACATGCTCGATGTTGCCGGAAAACGCATTCACGTCATCGGCCTGGGGGCGAAGGGTACCGGGGGCGCGTGCGCGCGGGTGCTGGGGGCGCGCGGCGCGCTGATCACCATCTCCGATGAAAAGACGCCGGGTGCGCTGGCCGGCGAAGTGAAGAAGCTGGACGGCGTCTCCGTGCGGCTGCAATTGGGCCCTGCGGAGGCGTACCGCGACATCGAGCAGGCCGACCTGGTGGTGCCCAGCCCCGGCGTGCCGCTGGCCATCCCGCCCATTGGGCGCGCGCGGGCGGCGGGGGTGCCGGTGTTAAGCGAGATCGAGCTGGCCTACCGGCTGGCGCGCGCGCCCATCGTGGCCATTACCGGCACCAAGGGCAAAACCACCACCACCACCCTCATCGGCCTGCTCATCGGCGCCCTCGGCCGGCCCGTGCGCGTGGGCGGCAACATCGGCCTGCCGCTGATCGAGCTGGCGGCGGAAGCCGGGCCGGAAGAGGTGCTGGTCGCCGAGGTGAGCAGCTTCCAGCTCGAGGCGATTGACGAATTCCGCCCGCACGTCGCCGTGTTCACCAATCTGTATCCTGACCACCTGGACCGCTATGAAAATTCGATGGAGCTGTACCTGGCGGCCAAGCTGAACCTGTTCGCGCGGCAGACGGCGGAGGATTTCGTGATAGTGAACGCCGACCGGCCGGAAAGCGCCCGCGTGGAAGCGGCCACCCGCGCGCGGATCATCCGCACCAGTATCCGGGAGAAGATGCCCGGCGGTGTCTATGTCGCCGACGGGCAGATCGTCTCCGAGGTGCAGGGGTCGCCGGTGGCGGTGATGCCGTGCAATGCCGTCCGCCTGCGCGGCGAGCACAACCTATCCAACGTGCTGGAGGCGGTGGCGGCGGTCTCGGCGCTGGGACCGCCCGTCGAGCACGTCGCGGCGGAGACGCTGGGCGCCTTCCGCGGCGTGCCCAACCGACTGGAGGAGGTGGATACCGTGAACGGCGTCACCTTCTACAACGATTCCCAGGGCACCACCCCGATGGCGGTGCGCATGGCGCTGCAGGCTTTCGCCGCCACCCCGCCCGTGCTCATCGCCGGCGGCCGCCCGAAGATCACCGACTTTTCCGAGCTGGGCGCCGACATCGCCGAATACGCCCGCGCCCTCATCGTCCTCGGCGAAGCGGCGGAGATGATTGCCGACGCGGTCCGCCGGGCTGATCCCGCGTTCCCCGTCCATCACGCCGCCACCCTCCCAGACGCCGTGCGCCTGGGATACGAACTGGCCCAATCCGAAGGTGTGGTGCTCCTCTCCCCCGCCTGCGCCAGCTTCGACATGTTCCGCAACATGGAGCATCGCGGCGAGGTGTTCCGGCAGGCGGTGGCGGAATTAAAAGAATCCAAACGATGAATTGGGAGGGCGAGGTTCCCACCGAGCCGCAATCATGAGCCCGGTATCGAATTTAGCGCTTTACGAGAACCGGGTTCGAAAAGCACTATATAATGGAAACGGTCTCATAATCGCGGCTCGGCAGGAGCCTCGCCCTCCCTCCATTGAAACGACTGCCTGCAAGGAGATCCATCATGGGTATCCAAATTTATCCACTGCGCGACTCCCCGACCATTCGCTTCGCCGCAGAAGAGTTGGCCAGATATCTATCCCGTATCACCGGAGCTCGGCAGGAGCCTCGCCCTCCCTCCATTGAAACGACTGCCTGCAAGGAGATCCATCATGGGTATCCGAATTTATCCACTGAGCGACTCCCCGACCATTCGCTTCGCCGCAGAAGAGTTGGCCAGATATCTATCCCGTATCACCGGAGCAAAAGTCGAGACCGAGCAACGGTCAGGTTATACACCAGATGACGCCGGCATCTGGCTTGGCACGTCAACGGCTTTACCCGGGCTGTCGCTGCCCGCCGTTGAGGATGATCGGCTGGATGACGCGCTCTCTATTCAGGTGGATGGCGGAAACGGGGTGATTGCCGGCAACAACCCGCGCAGCGTGCTGCTGGGCGTTTACCGTTACCTGCGGGCGCTGGGTTGCCGGTGGGTGCGGCCCGGGACGGAGGGGGAATATCTGCCGGCAGTCGATCTCGCGGCAACTTCCGTCCACCTCGTCGAAACGCCTTCCTATCGCCACCGGGCGCTCGACCTGGCCGGGGCGCTGAGCCGCGAATCCATCCTCGACATCATCGACTGGTGCCCGAAGGTGGGGCTGTCCGGCGTCTTCCTCGAATACGACACCTGCGAAGGCGTCTGCAATCTCTGGTACAACCACGGCATGAACCCGCTCAAAATCCCGCGGCCGATCACCCCGGAGCAGGCGGCGGCGTGGCGGGAGGATTTTCTGGGCGAGATTCGCAAGCGCGACATGCTGTATCATGCGAAGGGCCACGGCTGGGTCTACGAGGCGCTCGGATTGACCGCCGCCGAATTCACCAATCCGCTGCCGCCGGAAATCCAGCCGTATGTGATGCAGACGGATGGCGAGCGGAAGTCCATCGGCGCGGGGGTGACCAATCTCTGCTACGGCAACCCGGAGGCGCGGCGGCGATTCGTCGAGACGGTGGTGCGTTATGCCGCCGGGCACCCGGAAGCCGATTACCTGCACGTCTGGCTGGCGGACGGGATCAACAACCACTGCGAGTGCGAGCTGTGCGCGCCGCACCGGCCCGCCGACCTGTACCTGAAGATGCTCAACGAGCTGGATGACGCGCTGACCGCCCGCGGGCTAAACACGCGCATCGTCTTCCTCTTTTATGCCGACCTGCTCTGGCCGCCGGAACGGGAGACAATCGCGCACCCGGATCGCTTCAGTCTGATGTATGCGCCGTTCTTCCGCGGCTTCAACGTCTCCTTCGCCGACTTCGAGCTGGAGGAGATGCCGGAGCTGCCGCCATACGGGCGCAATCGGCTGCATTATTCGCGCGACACGAAGGACGGCGCCGATTTCCTGCCCCACTGGATGAAGGTTCCCCATGCCGATGCCTTCGATTTCGACTATCAATACTGGCTGTCGCAATACGACGACCCGAGCGGCCTGCACCGGGCGCGCGTGGAGCACGGCGATATTCAAAGCCTGCGGCGGCTGGGCCTGAACGGCCTGGTCGGCTGCTATTCCATGCGTTCCTTCTATCCCACCGGCCTGGGCATGGCCGCCATGGCGCAGACGCTGTGGGATAAGGAGCTCTCCTTTGACGCGTTGATCGAGGATTATTTCCCCGCCGCCTTCGGCCCCGACTGGCGCCTGGTTATGGACTATCTGCGGCAGATCGGCCGCCTGTGCGATCCCGTCTACTTCCGCGGCGAAAAGCCGGCCGTCGATGCGGAAATGGCGGCGCGGCTCGATCGGGTTCCCGGGGTGATCGATGCCTTCCACCCCGTCATCGTGCGGAACAGCGCGTTAGGGAATCCCTGTTGGTCCGCCTCCTGGCGCTATCTCTCCTACCACGCGGAGATCACCAGGCTCCTCACGCAGGCCAACGCCGCCCGGGCGCGGGAACAGCAAGAAGAGGCCACCAGCCTGTTCGAAAAGACGCACCTGCTGGCCATCAATCACGAAAACGAGCTGTTCCCCGTGCTGGACACCTGGCTTTTCTCCGTCTACCTGGACGAGCGCGCCCACCCGGAGAAGGGGGAAGTGCCGTAAACGCCGTGCTGCTTTTGGGGTTAATTATGAAATCCTGCTCTACCTGGTTTGCAGGAGAACTGCTTGTAAAAGCGAATAATACGCATAATTGCAATAACACCTATCGGTTTACAGTATCCTCGCCGGGAGGTTGTCTACCTCCCGGATTAAAAAGGGGTTGAGAGAATGTATTGTCAACATTGTGGCGCTGAATTGCTCGCTGATGCGCGATTTTGCTCGAAGTGCGGGGGGATGACAACGGAAACCCCGGCTGCCGCTCAGGTAACGGCAACCCCTGCTATTACGGCGGAGGCGACGTCGCTCCCCAGGAAGAAATCTTCCTGGAAAGTTTGGAGTCTGGTCTGTTTTCTGCTGATCGTATTGGGTGGCGGTGGTGTGATCGGTTGGCGCGTGCTGACAAAGACAAAGCTCGGAGATACGCGCGTCAATCCTATTGATAAAGCCGAGATGGTCTGGGTGCCGGGCGGCGCGTTCATCATGGGCAGTATAGACGGCGTGGGTGAAGATGACGAGCGCCCCGCGCATCAGGTCACCCTTTCCGGCTACTGGATGTACAAATATAAGGTCACGGTGGCGCAGTACCTGGCATTCTGTACGGCGACGGGGCGCGAACTTCCGGAGTTTCCCTGGGGTTATAGCTGGTCAGGCAAATCCGGCTGGACGGACCCGGCGCTGCGGCAGCATCCCATCGTCAACGTGAGCTGGAACGACGCGAAAGCGTATGCCGACTGGGCGAAAGTGTCGCTCCCCACCGAAGCGCAATGGGAGTACGCCGCGCGCGGGCCGCGGGGGCGTAACTATCCCTGGGGCGGTACGGCGACCGCCGCTGACCCGTACAACGGCTGGGACCAGACAAAGTGCGCCAACTATTACAACTCGTACAGCCAGGGCATCAGCACCAGGCCGGTGGGGAGTTTCCCGGCGGGGGCCGGTTGGTGCGGCGCGCGCGACCTGGCGGGTAACGTGTTTGAGTGGTGCGCGGACTGGTACGGCCCCTATTCGACGACGCCGGTGACCAATCCCACCGGCCCGGCCACGGGAGATTACCGCGTGGTGCGTGGCGGCTCCTGGAGCAACAACAATCCGAGGTACTTCCGCACGGCCTACCGGTTCAACGGCCACCCGATGAACAGGAACCTCGGCGTCGGGTTCCGGTGTGTGGTTCGCTCGCCAGGACCGTAATTTCCCTTTACCCTTTAACACTTTTTCCCTTTAGCAGGCGCAGGAGGCGCCGCACTGGCCAGGGATGGCGGCAGCGCGCAGCGCTGAGCGACGCAAAAATAGCAATGGGGGGGTAGCCGTGTGACGCGCGCGACGGATGAGATCAGCGTGATCGTGAAGACCTATGAGTTCACACTGTGGTTGC
>Ga0315284_10000859_pt1 | contig 41581 bp, 63 predicted proteins | sample YL17G09_16_MG_FD_203696 | JGI IMG/M metagenome (GOLD analysis project Ga0315284, IMG submission 203696) | Sediment microbial communities from Yellowstone Lake, YNP, Wyoming, USA - YL17G09_16 | ecosystem: Environmental > Aquatic > Freshwater > Lake > Sediment | place: USA: Wyoming | collected...
TTCCACCAGTTTTATATTTTCCACCATATTTATTATCTTTATAGGATACCTCAGCCCATAAACTTTGACCTGTTGAGTATTCCTCAAGGTCTACAAAAACATAATGTGGTTTTGAGGAAGTTTTAAGCTGTACAAGACAATAAGCCCCTCTAAGCTTTCCGCGATCCTTCAAATTATAGCTATGGCTTACTTCTCCGTTAATCACCTTAAATTCATCATTTTCATAAACAGCATCTACTTGGTGATAGTCATACTTAGGACTTGAATGCGCGCCTTTTCTATATCCATCCCTTCCAATGAAAACTTGCGCAGGTAATTCGTTGCCATCTCTGTCTTTACCGTACTTTACAGCCCATATTTCTTTTAAAAACGGATTAAGACCCGTCGCTTTTCCAAGACCAATGAATACTTTAAACTCATTTTCTGTAAGCGTAGGAGCAAAAACTTTTTTAATTTCCTCAATTTGCTTGTTGTCTTCCCACATCGTCATACTATTGTTTAATTGGGCTAGTACGGTACTCATTGGGCTTCTCCTTTTTCAAGTTCAGAAACTAAAAACAAAAGTCCATTGCTTAAAAGCACATGTTTACCATTGATAACAGCACATAGTCTTTTGTCTTTTTTAATACGTTCAAAAATATTGTCACGTTTAAACCAAAACTCTTTATTTGAAAGATTTTTATACTCCATATCAGCCATTTTTGAGCGTGCTTCTTGGATTAGAATTTTTATATTTTCTGCAATTTCATTATTTAATAAGCTCATTGGGCTTCTCCTCTGTTGGTGGATTTGGTAAGGGCATCCAATGCGTTACTTCAGCATTAGTTAATAACTCAGTGCTTCTCTTTGTAAACCAGGCATAATAATTTTCAGGAATTTTAATGGAAGGGTTTAACAACCGCGAATATTCAAAATCAGTTTTTTGTGCCATGTATATGAATTTAGGGGGCGGCTGATTTCCGCAAAAAACTAATACCCATTCTTTATTTTCTGGCAATTTTTCTTTAACTGAAATCCATTTACTCATTGGGCTTCTCCTTTTTTAATTTCAGTTTTCTCAATTTTTCCTACAATTGCTGTTAGCAATGTTTGTATTGATACTATTGCAGCCCCTATTTTCATCACTTCTTCTGAGTAAAGGTGATTTTTTACTTCTTCAAGCATCTCAAAAATTTTTTCCAATGCTATTTTGTAATACTTAATAGCTACTTCTGGTATCTCTGGCGGGGGTAGTTTCTCATTGGTTTTTTTGGTATTCATAGGGATTTTCCTGTTCTAATTCTCTTTCATCGCCGTCAATTAATAATTTTTTTAATATGCCTATCATTTTTTCTTGTTTATCAAATAGAAAACCTATTTGGTAGTAGTCTATAGCGGGCGAAAAATCTAGACCATTTTTGCAAAAAATTAAGATATAATTTCTCGCTCAATTTTTGTTACAATTAAGCCGCGGTACAGCCGGGGACGGCGATGACCGTGACGTGATTTTGGGCAACTTTTGTTGCCCGAATCCTACACCCTGTTTATTTGAATCACGTCTTCAAATATCCCGGGGTTTGGGGCAGAGCCTCATTACAATCCAACAGAACGATAGCGCACTCTGTTAGTGTAATATTTTTCCATGAATCTCACTGGGTGTTCGCCCATTAAGACTTTGATGCGGTCTTTCGTTGTTGTAAAATCGGTAGTACTCTCTTATCGCATCCCTGACTGAGACTACGTTTTCCCACTCCTGTAGGTATACGCACTCATACTTTGTTGAGCGCCATAGGCGTTCAACAAAGATATTGTCTGCCCAGCGCCCTTTACCATCCATGCTGATATCAATGTGATGTTTTTTAAGCACATCAGTGAAATCTTTGCTGGTAAACTGCGAACCCTGATCGGTATTGAATATCTCACAACAGGAGTGAGCCAATACGCGCTCAAGCGTTTCTACACAAAAATCAGCCTCCATAGTGATGCTGAGTTGCCAATCAAGTACAAAACGGCTGTACCAGTCTATGATGGCGATTAAATAGACAAACCCATGTTTCAGCCGAATATACGTTATATCTGTACTGAAAACCTGACAGGGACGTACAATCTCAACGTCATCTAACAGATAGGGATACACTTTATGTTCCGGGTGCGGTTTACTCGTATGCGGACCTGGTGCAAGGGAACGCAACGCCAAGTGTTCGTAGGCCCATCGTGTTTCATGGCGTTTACACGGTTGATTATGCAAGGCAATATAATCGCTCATTTGCCTTGTACCAAAAAATGGGTATTTTGTGTAAATTTCATCGACCAACCGTAGCAGCGTCAGTTGCTCACCACTGAACACTTTGCGTTGTGGCGCATAATAAACACTGGAGCGACTCAGATCTAGTATTTCACACTGTTGGCGCACCGATAACAAAGGATGACTGCTTTCAATCCACCCTCGTCGTTCATCCACGGAACACCTCAGATTTTTTTTTTAAAAAATCATTTTCTACTTTCAAACGCCCAATTTGTTCATATAATTCAGCCAGTTGATTTTCATAACCTGTCATCTCTGGTTTGTTTTTATCACTAAATAAATCCGGCAACAATGCCAATGCTTGTTTCTTCCAGGCGTTAATTTGTGTCGCATGCGCTCCATATTTCGAACTAATTTGGGCTAACGTTAATTCGCCTTTAATCGCCTCCAACGCAATTTTTGCCTTTTCCGATGGAGTATATTTTTTACGCTTTTCGCTCATTATTTTATCCTCGAGTAGGAGCGAGGATTATATCTTAACTACCTGGCTTTTGTGGTCCGAATTTATTGACCCACTATAGTCTGGCTCATAAGGACTTTCTATAATTTTTCTACTGATTAATGATTGTATTTGATGATGTATTGCGTCCATCATTTCTAACACTAGTAATGTTTCATTCATAATTTCTCCCCTTTAAGGGCTTTTAACTTAACCATTTTTTGCTTAATTTTTAATATTATTAAACATAACTCATTTACTGATTCATGAACTTTTGACTTAATTTCGTCGGTTTCTAAAATCAATTCGTATACTTGTTCTTCTAGTTCTTTAATTTCATTCATAATTTCTCCCCTTTAAGTAAAAACGTCCTCGCACCTCGTTTGTTTGCCTTCCACGTCACTAGCGGTCTTCCTGTCACATCGACTAAACATTCACCATCTTTCATATGTTCCATAATTTTAAAACGGCTTTCTTCTTCGATTTCCTGCAACTCCTTCATTTTGGCTTTAACTTCGGTCAATTTATTAAAATGGGTGTAAACATCATCCGAAAGATTGATTTGCTTACCTTGATTATGTCGTGGGTACATTAGCCTTAAATCTTTTTGATTAACAGGTGGAGGGGGTTCACCTTTTTGGACGCAATCCCAAAAGGCTGAACCTGCATCCAAAATGATTTTTTCTAATTTATAATCCTGAATGTATTTATATTGCCTATACAAAAAACCGTAATGACCTATGAGCGTAGCTAGATTTGCATCATCACGAGGCAAAACTATATTGTAATGGGCAACTTGTACAAGATGAGTCAAAGGAACAAGGTCGCTCCCTTCTTCACCCCATTCATTTATATTTCCTGATGTTTTAATTTCTAAAGCGCGATCCCATTCCACTATATACCCATCGATATTTGCCCTCATAAAATGAAGTATGGGGTGAATAATGGTGTCTGGTGTTTCAATAGTAACCCCGTTTTTTTTGGCAAACATATCTCTAACGACCGGCTCTAAAATATTTCCCATTTCTTGTGCGTTTGTCATTTTGTTATCAACCGGTGTCATTTCGTCACCGGTTGAGACGATTCCTTTTTTCTCAAGATAAAGTTGATAGGGCGTTTTATACCGTGATAAACCTAAAATTATAGGCATATCTGAGCCACCTATCCCCAGCATCCGCTGCTGTCTTTGCTCTTCTGTAATCACATTGTACCTCAAATGTTGACATATTCCATGTATATTGTTAATATATTCCCAATATCTTAGGAATATGTTACACAATAAAACGGAATATGTCAACACCTATCTATTTATCGGAGACAAATAAATGACTGTAGATGAGGTATATCAATTTTTTGGTTCGGGAAATAAAGCAGCGGATGCTATAGGCGTATCGTCCGCTTCTTTTTCAAGATGGGTAAAAGGTGGACGAATACCGATTTCTCAGCAAGTAAAATTTGAAGAAGTTACCAACGGTAAATTAGTTGCGATTGAAGAAAAAAAAATAATTAAAAAAATAGTTGTGGTAGAGGACGATTTAAAAACCGTCGTCCTTCCTTTTTTTAGATATTATGACACTAAACACGGTATGTTTCCCGTCGAATCAATACTTTTTAGAGAAGGAAGACCGCCTAAAATAACTTACGCGCCATTTCAAAGAAAAACCGAGAAATTATCAGTTTTCAACACTGAAAACCTGATGCAAGCAAGCTCCTTAGTAGATTGTGACGGGAAAACTGTATACGAGGGGGATATTTTACGGTTAAAAACTGGTAAAAAGATAACGTTTGAAAGCATAGAAATGACAGAAACCATAAGAAAATTGGGAAAATTTAAAATCATAGGGAATATTTTTGAATGAAAACTGAACAGACAGCAAAAGATAAAATAAAAATTGATTTAATAAATGAATTTGAGACCACAAGAAGATTAATTGAATTTATAGAAATGCAATTAGACGATGCAGACGAGACCGTCCAAGATAAAGCTTTGATTATTGGAATGTCTTTGGTAAAAGCCATTGACCATATGGAAAATGAGTTTTTAAAATTAAAAAAATTAGCTGACGAATTTGAAGAAAAATTTAACGAGGATAGAAAAAATGGACATTAAAGAAGCCACGGAAGCCGAAAAACAGGATTTTTTTGAAAAGGCAGACGAATTTTTTAAAGATATACGAAATACACTCAATATACTTGAAAAAGACATTAAAAATGAAGATTTGATAAAACAAGCAGTTGCCGTGTGGGTTACAGGCAATTTTGAATTTGGATATAGAAATTTTATGGCTCAAGTAGGGAACGTTCACCTACAAAAAGACGAAATTCAAAAACAAATAAAATCCATAGCGGAAGAAGAGAAACTAGATGATTGACCATAATGCTATTACAGAAGAAGAAAGGCAAGAATACATAGAAAATGCCATAATTGACTTGTGTTCATTAAGGGAATTATTAGATATGTTTGAAAATGTATTGTTAAATGATGAAGAGTTAGAAAACGATCATATGAAAGCCGCATGGCTTACAAACAATCTTAAAAAAGCTGCCGTGGAATCAATGGAAAAATCACTGCTTGATATTAATTTTTCAGATGATTTAAAAAACTAATGGATATTACGCATACAAAGGAAACTTCAATTATGGAAAATTATGTGCCGACGCACAATTTGTTACCTATCCACCATATCATCAAAGGTCATTTGGTGATTTTTCACCATTCAAACAATAAATTATGCCCACAATCGATTGAGGGATTGTCCTTACAAATCATGGAATCGATTGAGAGTTTTTTGAAAAAGTCAGATAAATTATGATTTTTAATTGATTTAATCGGATAAATAAACTTAGAATGTCCTCACTACCTTTTTACGAAGGTAGCGAGGATTGGCGCAAGCCTTGAGCGAGTTAATAGTTACTCAACAACCGTTAATCGCAAATGGAAACTACACCATTACCAGTGGTGCAATTGCTTATATTGTACACGATAAGTCTTTTTAAATTCAAATTTAAATAAACTCACTGGTTAATAAGTCCTTAATTTAACTGGGAGATTTTTTGTGCGCGACGAAAAAAACAAAGAAATGGACGAAATTTTGAATAATCGTTCCTATATTTATTCAATTCCTGAAAATATACTTTTTGATGCGGAGTTAACTATAAATGAGTTAAGAATTTATTGCATCGTGAGTTCTTACGATTTTATTAAACGAGATTTTGTAAAAGAACTAAAAGGAAGATTAGAGAATTATTATTATGAATATTCTATTGATGAATCCATAGAAATACTTTTAGCAAAAGATTATTTAGTTGAAGAGGGAGGTTATTTGTCTATTTATAACAAAGAATTGGTTAACCGCTCCATCGATGATAGAGCGATAAACCTAAAATAAGGTGGCATCCTGCCAAATCCTAACCTGCCAAGGTATTAGGAAAATCCAATACTACTAAGAAGAAGAGAGGAAATATTAGCATGTCTAAAGTATCAACACAAGTAAAGTTTCATAATCCAAAAGCTCATTCTCCCGCGGTTTATATTCCCTGCTGGCTCATACAAATAGACGCACATAAATTATCTCATCAAGCAAAGCTTTTATATGGTCGGTTGGCACAATGGAGTAACGCAAATGGAGTGGTTTATCGGTCGGTTAAGCAACTGAGCCAAGAGTTGGGGTTTTCGTCTGACTGCGTAGAAAGAACTTTAAAAGAACTCCGAGACGTTAAACTCATAGAAACCTATCAAGTAAAACCTCGCGGTGTTAATCATTATAGGTTTTTAGAGAATGAATGGATGAGCGAACCCATCAATAAAAACTTGGAATATGAATCACCTGTACCCACTAAAACCGACATTTTACCCATACCCGCAAAAGTGCGGGTACATACCCGCAAAAGTGCGGGTACTATATATAGAGAAGAAATAGAAAGAAATAATAAAACAACAACTACTACTAACGAAGACCCAAAAACTGGTGATTTGAGTAGTAGTAGTGATTTCATCATTAATGAAAAAGCAGACAGTAAGCTATTACAGTTACGCGATGAGTATTTACCCGCTGATGTATTTAATAGGAACGATAGGGAGTTTTTAAAGCAATGCAGCCATCATTTAGATAACGGGGATAAGACACGATTTAATTTTTCAAGAAGGTTTAAAGGGTTGGAAAGCATTATTAAAGCCGGATTTTTTGAAACACCAGCAGGATACAATGAAAGAAAAGTAGTGAAATCCATGTTTACCCCTGAAGAAGTGGCATTGATTCACAAGTATTCACATGCGTTGAGGATGGTTGAGTTTGGAGCTAACCTTAAGGATTACATTCCAGACAAAGACGAAGTTAAGAAAGCCATTAAATTATTAGCGAAATCGGAAAAATTGCAAAATCCCGTATAAGCGATTTTAAATCGATATAAGACACTTATAAACTTTATGGCTAGGGTTGCTAGGGGTAAGTCGAAAAAACCGCAAAAATCGTACAGGATTTCGATTTTAGGGCATGCTTTTGGGTGAGTTTAACTTTTTTTAAAAAATCGATAACAGGCAACGTAACTCATGTTACCTGTTATCACTCTTCCTGCGGTTACTTTTCAGTCTCTTTTAGTTTTTTTATATAAATTTCCTCTCTGTCTACTGCCACCTCATCCGGCGCATCTATGCCTATACGAACTTGTTTTCCGTTAATTCCGAGGACTGTTACTTTGATATTATCCCCGATTATGATTGATTGGCTTTCGTTTCGTGATAGTATTAACATTAAATTACTCTCCTTGTTTGATTGATATTGAGTGATAAACCCATGAGAAGACATGCGATCTACTCATGGATTGCCTTAAAATTTCAGACACGCACGCAAGTTATCTAGGGCATAACTATTGTTTGGTATTCTGAAAAGTTTTTTTACTCTTTTTCTGTTTCGTATGGTGATAACCACCTCATCACCAAGGGTGACTACATTAACAGAAATTGAGTAAATTCCGCGCTGCTTTTCTAAAAATTCCCATAAAATAGGAATTAGGCTTTTAGTGTAACTAATAATAGGCGTTTCCTGATTCGATTTCGTCTTGTCTCCATTCGTCATAATCTCTATCTCCTTGTTGTTCAAGTTTTATTTGACACTCATCGCACGTACAATAACGGTCTAAAGTGCATTCTTCTTCATCCCAACCCTCCATGCTGCCCTTAAAACTCATGGTACTAACCTCCTTGTTGACTGTTTACTCCTCCTAACTTCACCCCTTCATGAATTTTTTCAATCATCCATTTTCGGGCTTTTTCTTCTTGTTCGTAAAAATCACCTTTTACTAAAGCGTCGTACATCTCGGCTGCTGCTTCTAAATCTTCTTGGCTAATTTCATTAAAGTTAATCATTTTGTTTTTCCCAGTAGGGTTGCTTAAAAACTAATTCATGGTTGCGTAAAATAGATTTTTGGTAGTAATTTACTGCTATTAGATATATAAACCTTCACGGCAATTACTGATTAAAAGCTCTAAAACGTCATCGGTAATTTGGCTAAGCGAACGTCCACTCAAGCACATATTTTCTAATTCGTTGTTAAAATGGGAATCTCGGCAATTAATGTACGGAGAAAAGTTATCAATTCTTGTTTCGCATACACTGGTTAAAATGTCTTTTTCTTCGTAGGTAATTCCTTCTATCGTTTCTTGTTCGAGTCGATTTTTTATTTGATTAAATACCCTATCATTAATTATTGTGAAAATTGAAAATATGATTAAATTTCCGTCTATTTCCTTGAAAGATGCGTTTTCTAAATCTTCTCGAATTTCTTCAATACATCCCTTGTCATCAAATACCTCACTTAATTCGTCGATATATTTGGAATCGCCATAGCCAACATTTAAAAGCTCGCATAAAAACATAGTATTTCTCCGGTTTTGGTTGGTTAAAATGCTTCAATAATTTTTTGTGTTTTCCTAAGTTCCTTATCAAAATTTCTTACTGTTTTTTCTAGCAATACACGTGGTAAATCGTCCTCCTCTTTGTATATCTCTAGTAAGATTTCGTTAATTTGATTGTGGATGTTTGCTATATATTGGTCGTATCGCCATTTAAGTACCGGTCTAAAGGTTGCGTCTGGATATCTTCGATTAAAATCCTCCTCTTCTTCGGGTGTCATTGTTGGTAGTGTCATTGTATTTTCTCCTGGTTGGTTTGGTTAAAATTAAAATCCGTGCGAATACGCGTAAAAATCACTATTGCTTGCGTTTGGATATTTTTTGTAAAAATTTTCTTCTTCGGCTTTTTCTGCCAATTGTTCGTTATAATTTTCCATTGCATACATATAATCTTCGCCGTCTAGTTTTTCTATTTCTTCGATTGATAATGTTGATAGTGTCATTGTGCTTTCTCCTGGTTTAGTTGCTTAAAAACTCATTCTCCCTTACTTAATGGAATATGTTACGCGTTAAAATGGAACATGTCAACACTTATTACGGAATATATTACAATATTTATAAAATTGGCTTTATTCCCTGTTTATATGGATAATAAACCCAACAAATTAAAAGGAAATTTAATAATGGAAAGTAAAAAAACTAAAACTAGATGTGTACGCTGCAAAGGGCGTAAAAAAATATTTAAGGTAGGAACTGCCTACAGCTATACTAATATGGGCGGCGTATCCGTTGATTGTCCTTTGTGTTTGGGTACAGGCTATGCGCCCACTATTGAGGAAGCCATTGAAGACGTTAAAAAAATAAATAGCAAAAATAAAGCCGATAAAATCAAGGAAAGGAGTTGCAAGGATGCAGAAAACCCCCCAAAAATCAGCGATAATTACGAAGAAGCCTAAAAACAAAGGCGGTAGACCTTTGGAGTATACCAAGGGAAAAGGCGATTTTATTTGTGAAATAGTCGCTACAAATCCCATCGGATTGCCTACGCTTTGTAAAATGTATGATGATTTCCCCGATGAAAAAACCGTCCAACGTTGGCGTTACAGGGTCGAGGAGTTTCGCCTGAATTACGCGCACGCGAAGCTTGCACAAGCTGATTTACTGGCTGAGGAATGCCTAGAAATTGCGGACAATTCTACGCCTGAAAATGTAGCGGTTGATAGATTGCGCATAGAGTCGCGCAAATGGCTTGCTTCTAAGCTATTGCCGAAACAATACGGCGATAGAGTAGTACTTGAGCAGAAAACCGAGGAAAACGACCAATTGAGGGCTGAATTGATTGAGTTGAGGGCTAAATTGGATGAGGAGAACAAACGAGAGTTTTAATGAAAATTAATTACTCATTACTGATATTTGCTATTTATATGGGTGTTGTTTTTTGTAAACTTGACAATATAGAAAGTAAAGTCGATAGCATAAAGGCTAAGACCGCCGTAACGGTCTCGACTGCTCCTTCTACGCATGGTAAATGAGTAATAATAAGAAAAACCCGCCCCTTCATCCATGAAGTGCGTATCCTTACGCGCCGGCTTATATCCGTATGCAATCCTTTATAAAACTGGTAAAACCGGAATCACTGTTTTACTCTGTTTTATTAGCCTAGCGAGTTTTCCGAATCAATAACCTATCTGATGTGATTAAGCTTGTCTATAGCTCTTAACCGGCTCATTTTCGATAGTCGGTAGAAATGTCGCAAGCGATTGAGCAACCGCCTTATCGAGTGGCTTTATTATCACCCGATTCATTCCAACCCTTATAAATCTTTCTTTCTCTTCATCTTCCGCGTGTGCCGTTACGGCTACGATGGGAGCTTTTGAGTTTGGGTTAGACGTTTTGGCGCGTATTTTCTCCGCAACGGTACACCCGTCCGTATCAGGTAGCCCAATATCCATAAGGATTAGGGCATAAATGTTTTGCTCCACGAGGTCGAGGGCGGCTTCGCCCGTTTCCGCAATGTCTACCTGGCAATCAAACTCTTTGAGTAAAACGTCTTTGGTGATTCGGCTTACTATTTTGCTGTCTTCGACTAGTAAAATTTTGTTAATAGCGTGCATGGTTTACACTCCTCTTGTAAGTTAATTGGATTATCCCTATGAGTTTTTTATACCAAAGGTATCGTATACGGGATAAATACTTTAAAAATTGTACCTTTTCCTGGTTCGCTCTCTAGTTCATGTTGCCCCCCTATCTCCTCTAAAAATTGTTTTACAAGCTTAAGACCTAAGCCCGCACCGGTATAAATGCCACTATAGGACGCATTGAGTTTGTTAAATCGTTCAAAAATAAAGTCTTGTTTATCTTTCGGTATGCCTATACCGCTGTCATCAATCGTAAATTGCGCGATACCCTTTGTTTCACCCTTTGGAATCCATTTAAGCGAAATATGAACGTGACCTTTGGACGTAAATTTCAGCGCGTTTGATATGAGATTGATTAAAATTCGCTCGGTTCTTACACAATCGCCTATTAAATGGCGAGGGGTGCTTACGTCAATAGAGACGTTAAAATCAATGTCTTTGGTGTTGGCGGTGGTTCGCATCATGCGATAGACATCGTCTAGCATCTGCGAAATATCAAATTTTTTATCGATGATGGGGAGTTCGCCGCTTTCTACCTTCACGTACTCTAAAATTTCGTTTAGGTGATTGAGTATAGAGCTTGAGGATTTATTAATATCGCCTAGATATTGCTTTTTAGTAGCGTCCTTCTCGGTGCTTTCTAAAAATTCAGAGATGGTTAATATGCCACTGAGTGGGGTTCTTAGGTCATGCCGCATATCGCACAAAAACTGGGTTTTCGTCCTATCCGATAATTGCGCGGCTTCCAATGACTTTTCAAGCTTAAATTCAAGGTTTTTGCGGTCGGTGATATCTACAGCGAGGATAACCGCCCCTATTATTTTGCCTTCGGGAGACTTGAGAGGGCTTTTCATACTCAGAAAATAGACATTTTCCCCATTTTCTTTTGTATAGACTTCCTCGGCGGTTATGGAGTTGCCAGTATTAATAACTTTTTGGGTAGTTTCCCATAATGATTGAGATGAAAACTCTAAATGATGTTTTCCTATAATATCGCTAACATCAGTCATGTTAAAAAAATCTAAAATTTCTTTATTACATCCTAATACATACCCTTTCTCGTCTACCCATAAAAAATTTACATGAAATAGGTTAAATAACGATTCAAAGCAAATGTCCCTAGACGACTCAAACAATTCCATTGATTGCATCATAAAATTATTCCTTTAATGATTAATTAAGTGGTTTATAGCTTATAGATTAAGTCTTTAATTCATTTGTATTGTTGTAGAACAAAGGCAAAATTTCATTGGTCGTGAATTTAACCAGGGATTCAATAGCTTTCTTTTGGTCTTTTTCAGGCAACATTTTAATTGACTTTTCAATAAATTCAGCAAATTCTATACGGCTTTGTTCTGCTGTTTTAACGTCCGTAAAATCTGTTTGTTTAGGAGGACTACCATTTTGTTTAGGAGGACTACTACTAAATACAGGACTAAACGAGTTTCTATTGTTTGTGTACGAAGATTCAGCAGGAAAATAGTATTGTGGTTGAGTTCTCCACATAGGGGGGAAATCAATACCTACGGGTATATTTCCGTAGGGAATGCGCTCATTGATAACATTGTTATTTTGAACTAAGGGTTGTTTCTTTGGCGTAAAATTGAATTGGGTAAAATGTAAGTCATCCATAAAACCAGGGGGAACAAAATTTGTATTTTGCTTAATACCGCGAATTGATGGCGGTAACGGGTTTTTATATAACTGATAATTAAAACGTTTAGACGCTGCAAACTTGTGAAAGGCGCATTCTTCAAAAAGATATTTTTTAAGCAATACGGTTTGGTGGGTAGGGTCGGTTATTTTCGCTTCATGGCTTATTTTATTAAGTTCTTGTCGAACCCTTGCGTCTACATCTGACCTAAATTTTGTATTTTCTTTGTAAAAAATTTCAACGTCTTTAACTGTCTTTTCATAGTCAGACCAGTTTAAAAACTCATCCCACGTAAGGATTGAAAGGTTTTTGGATTCCTTTAATTTGGTTAATGATTCGGCGTTATCCGCTTGCCAAGTCTTTGCTATTTCCTGGCATTTAATCGTTGCCTCTTCTTCCGTTAAACCGTCTTTAATCATAAAACGAAAGCGTTGTAGGGTATCGGCTAAACACAAAGTAATTTTATCAGCGTTGTCAGTAACGACCACATCATTGACCATTTCCGCAAACTCAGCTTTGGTTTGTGCTTCCGGTGTGATGTCTTGAATAAGGCTAATGACCCATAAAATATGGCTATTTTTGCGAACGGGTTGGCTTAATGGCATTTTTTTAATCTCCTTTAACAATTAATCCATTAAAGAAAATACAAAAATCCCTTTGTATCTGAATCTGTGATTTGTAAATATAGGCAATTTTTGTCAGGTAATCAACCAAACTTTATTATACCTAATAAAATTTTGATGATTTGCAGGTTTATGTTACATTTTGCGAAGTTTTAATCCATGAATGAGTCTTTTAACTTAACAGGGAGTAGATTTCGTGGCTAATCCAATAAATTTTGATGCCTACGATATAGCTGTAAATGATGATGACCTAGAAGATATCGAAATAGTTGAGTTAAAAATCAGGTTTGAAGTGCAAAGAAAACGATGGGAAGAAGATATTAAGCGAAATGAAGAATACCTAAAAGAAATTAGGCGCGAACGTGAAAAAAAAATGGAAGAAGTTGAAGAATTTTTGAAAAAGCATTTAGAACCCATGGAATCAATAAAAAACGTCAAAGACGAATTAATAACTCAAAAATCAATAATAGAATCATTAAAGAAAATGATTTTTGAATTATTAACAAGAATGGAAAATTTATTAAATAGCAGAGAAATGCAAAATAGGGATAATTCTGTAAATAAACCAATGGAAGAAGTAAAAAGCGAGCCTAGCCGATTAGGATTTTTTTAAATTCTTTAAAGGAGAATCCCTGTGGAAGATAATAGCGTTGAAAAGAAAAAAGAAGTTTCAAAATTTCCTACTTTAGAACAAATAAAAGATAATTACGATTTTAAATACCATATGACGCTTGACGGTTTGGGGAGTGTTTCAAGTCCAGTGATGGACGTACAGGCAAATATTAGAAGTATTAATGAAGAAGATATAAAAATTGGGCTTTATGACAGAAAGCCACTCGTTAATAATCCTAATTTAACTTATCTTAATTCATCCCACCTTCGGGATGCAGGGAAAGACTTTAAAACAATAGAAACACATTATGCTAAATTGCATGATGGTTATCAAAAGAAAAAAATGAAAATTTCTGAATTAAAAGAAATTATGGATAATCAAGCAAAGAAATGGGATAAATATTCAAAAAATAACAATGAAACGATTGCTGAGTTGAAAGAAACGATTATTTATTTGAAAAAAGACAAAAATGCATTGGAAGATCAGCTTGTGGATAAATCAAAAGAAATTTCCAATTTAAAACAAGCTATTGAAGATAAAGAAAGAAATAATAGAGATTTACGATTTGAAAATACCGGATTAAAAGAAACGATTAAAGAACAAGCCGCAGAAATTGTTGAACTAAAAAGTAATATTCATGCAAAAGACGAACAAATTGACGATTTACAAAAAAACGGTTCGTTTGAAGAAAATCAAAATCTACGCGGTAAAATTATCACACTAGAACAGGACATTCTCTTTGCTAAGGAAGAGATTGTAGGTGGTGATCGTTGGCAGCTAAAACAGCAAATTAATTTGCTTAAGGATGAAAATCAACGATTGAATACAGAAAATACAAATCTAACCACAGGAAATACTGATAAATCCCACCGAATCACTAATTTAATAAATGAAAATATAAGACTAAGTGCCAATTCAAATGTAGTTAACCAATCTTTAAATACCGATCAATTTTCAAATGAAGAAACTAAACTTGATAATAATAAAACTAATGTATCAACTAAATGTGTTGTTTATGGCGCAGCTGTCGGGGTTAAAAAAGATCGTTTGAGAGGGATTAAATACAGCATTAATTGGTTTGATCATGATAATATCAATGAACGCAATGAACACACTAAAAAAAACCTAGAAGATTTTTTAAGAACAAAAGCATCTTTGGGAAATAATACAATTATGGATGATTTTCTTAAAAATTGTTCCAAGAATTACAATTGTAACGCTTTAGATATTATAAATGGTCGTGGTGAGCCTGATTCAATTAGCTCAAATATTTTTGGATATGAAGATAAAACCCCGCTTATGATAGCAGCCGAAAATGGTCATGCTGATTGCGTTCAAACCTTGATAAATTACAATGCAAACGTTAATTATTTAGATAGAAATAATAAAACGGCACTTGATTATGCGCATAAATTTTGGAAAAAAAATAAAAGTTCAAATGTGAGACAACCTTTGTGGGAAAATGGGGCTGTTCCGTCTTCTTGTTGTGAAGTTTTACCCGCTGGTAAAACTCCAGTAAAATAAATTGTAGGTAGTACCTAAAAAGGCAAAAGCCACGGATGGCTACTCCAATCGACCACGAAAAGGAAACTCAAGCCGCTAAACTGCGTGGCTCATTATTGGAATTTACCCGTTATTTTTTTGAATATATAACGGGTAGGCAGTTCATTATATCAGTACCTACTTGTCGAGAATCCCATCATATCACTTGTTGCCGTGCCTTAACTTCGGTTAGACGGCTTGAAGTTCTACGCGAAATCATCAATTTACCCCCTGGTTGCGGCAAATCCACACTTGCCAGCATGTGGGCGGCGTGGGGATGGGCGAGTTACCCCGATGCCAATTACCTTTATATCTCTTACTCACATGAATTAGCGGCTAAGCATACGGCGTTTATTCGCTCTATCGTTGCATCAAAAATGTACCGCTATTTGTTCGATGTGGAACTAGACCCCGACAGTCGGGCAAAGGATGCCTTTAAAACGACCGCGGGCGGCTCAATTAAGGCGTTTGGGTCTGGGGGTGCTATCACTGGGCAAGATGCGGGTTTACCTGGCTTAAATCGATTTACTGGCGGCGTAATCCTAGATGATGCACACAAGCCCGATGAGGCGCACAGTGAAACCATCCGCCAAGGTGTCATTAATAACTACGATGAAACCATCCGGCAACGATGCCGAGGGGTGAATGTACCGATTGTTTATATTGGGCAACGGGTACATGAAGCTGATTTGACCGACTTCTTTTTAAGTGGAAAAGATGTAGACGAATGGCACGCTACGATACTTAAGGGATTGGATGAGGCAGGAAACGCCCTTTATCCTGAAATGATGCCAAAGGAGAAGTTACTCGCTTTACAAGAAAAATCCCCGTATGTGTTCGCTAGCCAATACCAACAAAACCCATTGCCGGCAGGGGGTGGACTCTTTAAACCAGAGTGGTTTGTTTTACTGGATGAAGAGCCGCTTTGCCACACCACATTTATTACAGCCGATACGGCAGAGACGAATAAATCTTGGAATGACGCAACGGTTTTCAGTTTTTGGGGAGTCTATGAAATTGAAACGATGGGAAGAAAGACGGGCGAAACTGGGTTGCATTGGATTGATTGTATGGAAATTCGTATAGAACCCAAGGATTTAAAAGAAACATTTATGGATTTTTACGCCAATTGCGTGCGCTATCCCAAACCGCCTTTAATGGCTGCCATTGAGAAAAAATCAACGGGGGTAACGCTGGTTAGCGTGCTTCAAGAACTGAGAGGCATGCAGATTAGACAAATTGAACGAACGATTGCATCGGGTAGTAAAACGCAACGATTTCTTGAAATTCAGCCTTTTATTGCTTCTAAACGCATTTCATTTACCAAAGATACTAAACATAGGGATATGTGTATTAAACACATGAGCAAAATAACCGCCAATGAAACGCATAGACACGATGACATTGCCGATACGTTATCAGATGCTATTCGTATCGCTTTAATTGAAAAAACCATATATTCTAATGATAGTAGGGAAGAAGAAATGGACAAGATTTTAGATAATATGAATCAGTCTTTGGAAAGGAAACTAAAAGCCAGGATGGCACAATATGACGGATATCGCTAAAAAGCATACCGATAGGCTCGTTGAGCTTAAAAAATCAGTTGAGGAAGCACAAGAATATTTTCGTGACAATGTGCAGCGTTACGAAAAGTTTATGAAGTTTGTGTTTAAAACTTCGCTCAATGACATGGAAGATGGAACGCTAGCCGATAGAGGCATGCCGACTATCGAGTTCAATATCCTTGAAGCCTATATCTCCAGGCTTCGCGGGGAATTTGCCAAACAACAACCCTCCCTTATGGTACGCGCCGCTGATGGCGTACCGCTTTCAATGCTTAATAAAGAGTTTACAGCCACCCTCGAAGTGGTTGAAGCGCACTTGCGCGCCGTTTTCTTTGATGGCGCAAATGACATGCTCGAATACAACATCTATTCGGATTTGCTCGCTGGCGGCTTTTCGGTGCTTAAAGTTTACACCGATTACATTAACGAAATGAGCTTTGAGCAAAATATCTGCGTTGAACGCGCATTTGACCCCACTTTATGCGTATTTGACCCTTTGGCGCGGACATCGCATAAAGGCGATGGCAGGTTTTGCGCTGAACTTTACCCCATGACGAAGGAAGAATTTGAGGACAAATTCGGCGCGGATGCGTTGGAGGGTATGAAGTTCACGCGGTCTTTATCCGGTTTTGACTGGTCATTTCAAAACGAACAAGAAGAAATTGTCTTGGTTTGTGACTATTACGAAAAACAAAACAAAAGGGAAACCATACTTAAATTAACCAATGGGCATTCGGTTACCGCTAAAGAATACGATAAGTTTTTAGCCGAGTGGGAAGAAAGCGGGATGATTGAACAACCCCCCGCAGTGGTTAAAAAAAGAAAGACCATGGTTGAAAAAATCGTGCGTTATCGGTTTTGTGAAAGCATGTTATTGGATGTCACCGAAACCGATTACAAATACTTACCTTTGGTATTTGTAGATGGCAATAGCGTGAATCTAAAAGAGGGCGGCTCGTACATGCAGATGACGCGCCCGTATGTTTACCATGCTATGGGGATACAACGGCTTAAGAATTTAGCCGGTCAATCGCTGGGCAATGAACTTGAAAACACTATCCAACATAAATTTATTGTTGCAATTGAGGCTATTCCTGAAAAATATCAAAATGCTTATCAGAACGTTCAAAAAGCCGACACATTAATTTATAAGCACTTTTTGGATAGTAAAAACCCTGATGTCATCCTACCGCCTCCCCGTGAGGTCATGCGCACCCCTATACCGCCTCAGATTGCCGAAACTTTTCGTATGTCGGATGAAATGACGCAAATTATCTTGGGAAGTTATGACGGTGCAGCGGGTCAAAATAACGGTCAGATGTCAGGGATTGCCTTTGCTCGTAGTGCCATACAAAGCAATAACGCCTCTGTGCCTTTCATTGTTGGTTATATCAAAGGGCTTAATCGGGTGGCTCAAATCATCGTTGATTTGATTCCTAAATACTATCGAACCCCGCGAAGTCTGCCCGTTTTGTTGCCAGATGGTAAACGCGAATACTTTGAAATCAATAAAAAAGGGTCGTTGTACATGAATTATGACCCTAACAATCTGCAAGTTAAAGTTGAAACCGGCGTTAATTTTGCCATGCAAAAGGAAATTGCCCTACAAACCATCGTTAGTCTTAGCCAGTCAATGCCAAGTTTTGGTCAATTCTTTAGTCAAAAGGGTCTTCAAACTCTACTCGATAATATCGAAATCCGCGGTATTGATGACTTAAAAGAAAAAGCCGTTGAATACGAGAAAGAACAAGAGAAAATGCAACAAATGCAACAACAAATGCAAATGAAGCAGGTACAACAACAGGCGCAGCAGCAAGCTATGGCAATGCAGCAAGCCCAAAAAGAATTGCAATCACCCACGCAAGCGCAGATTGAAGTCATGGCGATTCAGGAAAGATCGCGCGTTGATGCGGCAAATCTTGAGATTAAAGAGCGTGATTCTGAAACCAAATTCCTTGATGTGATGAGCAAGATACGCAATGCAGACGTTCAAAATGAATTAAAAATGGCAGAAATTGACGCGGAAAATACCAGGACAGCGGTTGAACATACCCTAAATGTAAGCAAACACCTACACGAAATGAAAGGAGGGGTGGCTAATGAGGAGCATTAAAGAATGGATTCGTAATTTATTTGAAAAATTTTTATCTATATTTAATAAAAAAAAATCTAAACAAAAAGAAATTTTACAAGCCATTAATACGTATAACGAGTCCAATCTTGCCTTATTGTTAAACAGTTTTGCGTTTATAGCATCCGTAAAGAAAGCGAACGAAATGCAAGGAAAGAATAATTTACATGGATAAAAGTTTTGGTGAATGGATAAGACAATATCAAAGGGAAGGCTACAATGATAAAGAAAGTCTTGAAAAGGCTTATAGAACCATGTATCCACCACCCCCACCAAAAATAGGAAAAATCAAAAAAAAGAAAATAGACCAGATAGGTAAATAACTATGGCAATAGGATATCAAAAGCCATCACAAGGTATTTTAAATCACTTTAAAACTGCAAGGAGCATATCAATGCCACTCGTCAAAGGAGCAAAAGCCAGAACCAAACAAGGGTTTTCAAAAAATGTGAAAGCTGAAATAAAAGCTGGAAAGCCACAAAAACAAGCGGTTGCCATTGCATACAGCCAAGCCGGTGAAAATAAAAAGCCTAAAAAAAAGAAATTTTGGAAAGACTAACCGCACTAACTAAGGAGACTAAAACGATGAAACGTAAGGAAAAAGGCAACAAACGAAAAGAAAATCATAGCGATATCAGAGAAGATAAAAAATTAATCAAAAAAATGGTTAAAAAAGGCTCTATTAAGTAAAAAAGTACTTGATTTCTTTAAAAAATCAGATAGGTTTAGTATTTAGTTAAAGGATTTAACTAAATTTGTAGGGCAATGACCAAGCATTTTAATTCTTGGGTATCTACGCACCCATGCGGAAAAATGGGCGAACTCATCGAAACGAGGCTTTACCGCCATCACGCGGGTCAACAGTGACACATCATGGAAGATGTAACATGGAAGAGACCAATCAAGTTATCGAAAATGCTGTAGATAATTCTCAAGTTTCACCTGAGAGCGAGAAAATGATTTCTCAATCACAGGTCGACAAGATTATTAAGCATAAAACGTACCAAGCCGCCCAAATCCAGCGCGACATGGAAGAGAGGCATCAACGCGAGCTTGAAGAAATTCGAGCCAAACAAGCGCAGCGCAATGAAAATGTGCCGCGTGATGTAGACGCAGATTCTCTTTACCAACAAGTGCAGGAAAGATTTAATCAGGAAATGGAAAAAAGAAAACTCAAGGATCATATTGAGAGTGTTTCAAATTCCTACCTGTCTAAGATTGAGCAAGGCAAAAGTACGTATGATGATTTTGAGGACGTTACCAAGGACTATGACCCCACGGCGTTTCCCCAACTCACTTATTTAGTGGCTGGCATCGATAATGCGGCGGATGTTATCTACGACCTTTCACGTAACCCCTTAAAGTTAGCAGGACTTGATAGGCTGGCTGAGAAAAACCCACGTCAGGCACAAGCTGAACTGTTAAAGCTATCGCGTTCGATAGCAGAAAACAGACAAGCTAAATCTGATGAGGATTCCCAAAGCGTAGCCGCACCCCTTGACCGTTTGCAATCTTCCCGAGTTTCTGGGAGCAACGGCAAGATGGGTATTCGTGATTTGAGAAATCAACCCTGGCTTAAGGGTTAGTTCGCCTATTTAAAATATCTCTATGTCGTTGCAAAACATTTTCTTTGTGAAAAAGGAGTTTTGCAATGCCAGTCAATATACTGCAACAAGTTATTACTTATAACGAATCTAACCTTGCCTTACTGTTAAACAGTTTTGCATTTATCAGCACCTCAAACATGAAGTTTCAACGCTTCAATGATGATATCCCTAAGAACTTAGGTGATACCGTTTCGTTTGATTTGCCACCTCGGTTTACTACTACAAACAGTCTGGTTGTTAGCTTCCAGTCCGCCGAACAGCGCGTCCAGCAATTGACGGTTAACAAGCAAGCCTCAACCGCTTACGAATTTACCGCTCAACAATTTATCTTCAACGTTCGTGATTACATGAATACGTTTGGTAAATCGGCGATTGCTGAAATTGGTACACAAGTGGAATCCGATGTCTCCTCCCTGGCTGAAACGAATACGTTCCGTTTCTACGGTGACGGTACTACCCCTATTTCGACCTACTTACAATTAGCCAATGCGTTAGCTTTTTTCCGTAACTTTAGTGCGGCGAAAGATAACACGATGGGTTATTTGTCTGACTTAACCTTTCCGCAAATCATTAACTCTGGCTTAAATCAGTTCGCGCCAGTGCGTAATGACCGTGAAGCCATGAGTTGGGAGATTGGCGCATTCTCAAATTGCAAATGGTATCAGTCTAATTTGCTTAAAACCCATACGGCGGGTACGGAAGGCAACGCAGGTGCGACCTTAACGGTTGTGAGTGTAACAACCAATGCAGACGGTGGCGTAACACAAATCACTTTTAGTGGCGCAACTGCGGCTAGCGATCCTGATTCTATTAAGGCATACGATAAGTTTCAATTTAGCGATGGGGTTGCCGGTCAAATAGACTTGAGATTTCGTACCTTCATCGGTCACGTGGTTTCTCAATGTCCTGTGCAATTTAGAGCAACTGCCGATGCTGCCAGTACCGCAGGGTCTCAGGTAACGGTAAATATTTACCCAGCCCTTCAAGCGACTGCCGGTAAAAACCAAAATATTAACACGCCGATTGTGGCAGGTATGCAGGTCACCGTATTGCCAGACCATCGTTGCGGTTTAATCATGGCGGGTAATCCTTTGTTCCTCGCAATGCCAAAACTGCCTGATGAAGTACCTTATCCCACATCTGTACAGCAAGACCCAGATAGTGGTGCTTCTATTCGTCAATATTACGGTTCTCTATTTGGTCAAAACCAACGCGGTATGGTGCATGACATCATATGGGGCAGAACACTAGTTGATGAATATGCGTTGATGGTCGCGTTACCCATCTAATGGCGGGGGTACTTGTACCCCCTAAATTTACATTTATAAAGGGAGTTATTTTATGTCAAATCCACAAACACCTATTGTTAATGCAGGTCTTTTGTATGTAAATGGGTTAGGGATTGCAAAGACCGCTGCCAAAGTTATTAGTATGGCAACGGGTGCTTCGCGTGATTCCACCAATACCAATGATATTGTTTTGAGTTCAACGCTTAGTATCAATGGTGCAAATGTGGGCGCAAATGGTGTCGATGTGGCAGCAATTGTTGCCAGCAGCTTCTATGCCGTTTATATCATTGGCGATTCTACCAGTAATGAATCTGTCGCCGGCTTGTTATCTTTAAGCTCATCTTCCCCAAATCTACCAGGCACTTATGATATGTATCGCCGTGTCGGTTGGGTATTAACGGATGGTTCAGCCAACATATTGCAATTTTGGCAATATGGGTCAGGACAAGCCAGAACGTATTACTACGATGTGGGAATCAGTGAACTATCGGGTGGTTCGTCTACTACGTTTGCTGCTATCGATATTGCAACTTCCGTACCGCCTCTTGCCACAGAAGTATTATTCAACATTACATTTACTCCTGACGGTGCTGCTGAACTTGCAGAATTTTTACCATTTGGCTCTAGTGCTTCAAACGGCATTGTACGTTTTGGAACGGGTGTTGCTGCGGCTCAGGTCGGCATGGTAACTGTTCCGTGTGCCTTGGACTCTGGTGTGCCTAAAGTGCTGTATAAGGTTGCTTCTGGTGACACATTAACGGTGTTAACGGCTGGCTACAAAGATATTCTCTCTTAATGAATAAGCCCTCCTCGTGAGGGCTTTATTTTCACAAGGGGAATTTCTATGGCTTATACCACCAATCAGTTAATTTCGGGTGCATATTATGCAGCCGGCATAGTAGCGCGCGAATTTGAAACCGTTAGTGGCTCGCAAATTGGTGACGGCTTGATATGGCTTAACAATATCATCACCGAAAAAACCGTTGATGAGGGGATGATTCCTTACGAATCCACTTACAACGCCGATTTTGTGGTGGGTCAAGAAACCTATTTTATCCCCGATCTCATTCAAATAGACACGCTGGTATTTTTCCTTGATGCGGTGCGTTACGCCATGAAATATGAGCAACGAAACGCTTATTTTGGCTCAAGCCGTGTCGAAAACATACAAACCTTACCCTTTGAATGGTATTTTGAAAATACATTTGGGGGGGGGAACTTGTCTATTTACTTTAGCCCTGATCGCGCCTATCCCATGGAAATACACGGGATTTTCAGGTTACCCAGCGTTACGTTGGGTCAAGATTTAAGTTTAACGCTGGATGAGTTCTATATCACTTACTTGCGTTATGCTTTAGCCGACAGGATTTGTGCTGAGTTTGCCTACACCACGCCTGAAAATGTGGTACGTCAATTGAGCAAATACGAAGCATTTATCAATAAAAATTCAAGAGTCCTCGATTTACGCATTTCTAAAACTTCCACATTGCAAAAACGGGGAAGCTTTAATTGGGCGTTCATCAATCTTGGGCATGGTTGGGTAAAACCAGGCTAACAGGGGCGGCACGGATGCCAATAAATAAAGCACAACAAGTGCCGGTAAATGTGGTAGGCAGTTCCATATTTGGGCGATATCCTAAGATTTCATTAGAAAAAACGTACAACATGTTTATTTCTGATGAATGGATGGTCAATTATGCGGGCTTTCAAAAAGCCTCTGAGGTGCTACCGGCTGGCGAAGGACGGGCTTTGTATCATTCGGTTCGTGGTCAATTCTTAATTTCCGTTGAATCCAGTACCGTTTATAAGTTACAGGCAAATCTAGCTCCGCAATTTGTGGGCAATTTGGATACGACGACGGGAGAAGTGTTTATTGATGAAAATTTGAGCAATCAGATTTGTATTGTCGATGGGCAAGCTGCCTATATCTATAATTACCTCAATAATACGTTAACCAAGCAAACCCTAACGTTTCTGGGAAATCCAATCATTCCAAACTATGTGTGTTATCACAATACTTTCTTTTTAATTGGGTCTTCACCCATTAGCGACAATTCACAAAATTGGTACGCGTTTGAGCGAGCCTCGGATACCACCATTTCGCTTAATACGCAGTTTAGTTTACAAACCAAACCCGATAGTGCGATTGCCGTTAAGCGGATTCCTGGGCGCGGTAATTACGTTGTTGTGCTTGGAAAAACCGTTGCGGAAGTATGGGGGCAAGTGGGTGGCATTGAAAATTATCGACGTGTTCAGTCATTTAATATTGATAGCGGGTGTGTGTCAGTGGCAACGATTGCTGCCAATGAAGAGTTTGTTTGTTTTTTAGCTCAAAACGAAAACAATGCGCCATCAATTATGTTTACCAACGGCGCATCAATTGAACGTATATCTGATGATGGTATCGATTATTTGTTGCAAACCATTAAAAGACCTGACCAATCCACCGCTTTTTTCTTTCGGCAAGATGGGCATTTGTTTTATCAAATCACATTTTTTAACGCAAATGACAATCTTTCTTTGATTTATGACTTTAATATTAAAAAGTTTTTTCACGTATCCGACCAAAACTTAAATTATCACCCTGCGCGTCAAGTCGTCTATTTTAATGAAAAAACCTATTTCGTATCGCTCAATGATGCCAGCATTTACCAAATGGGAACGGAATTTATTACGTATAACTACAACATTGACCCGTATGTGACCGGTGAAGTTATCCCAAGAATCCGCATTTGCAAAAGCATTCGGCTTGAGGATTCCTCGCGTTTTAGGGTAGGACAATTTACGTTTTGGATAGAACAGGGGGTTAACGATTTTTATTTAATCAATCCTGATTCTGGCATTGTTTGTAATGGGTTATTGATAACGGAAACGGGCGGCAATTTTATTGTCAGCCAACAAGGCGATCCGTTGCTTTCCCAGACTGGCTCTTGCATGGAAACATTTGAACGCCCGCGCGTAGACATGTCATTTTCTAAAAATGGCAATCAATCGTTTAGTAACATTGTGGGTCGTAATCTTAACCCCGAAGGCGTTTATCAAAACCAAATACGATGGTGGCGCATGGGTCAGGCGAACGAATTTACCGTACAACTGAGGTTTTGGGGATTACAACGGTTTGTAGTCAAAGACGGTGTAGCGGAGGTGATGGTATGAGTATCCCTACGCTTCCTGCCTTTTTTGATATGTATTACACCGAGAAAAACGGCAAGTTAACGGCTGACGGTTACCTTTATAACGATCAGATGTTTCAGGCACTTAATTTAGCGGTTATATTGCTGAATGGCTTAGTTAATAGTGCTATTATCAACAATGTTATTGTGAATAATGGCGTGCAAATGCCACAAAAAACGACAGCAGAAATAACGGCTCTTGAGCCAAATGCCACGGATGGCACGGTATGGTTTAACACCGATTTATCAAAGTTGCAGGTTAAAACCGCAGCGGGTGTGATTGAAACCATTACCAGCGTATAGGGAGATACAATTATGAGTTGGTTAAGCGACTTTTTTAAAGGGGGGAAGAATCCGGCAGATGCTGCGATGCCTTACCTTGATCAAATTCCAGGGATGGAACACGGGGCTTACGATCCTTATATCCAACACGGAAATGAAGCCTATAACACGCTAAACCCTGAACTTACCCAAATGGGAAGCGACCCCGCGGCATTTTTTGAAAAATTAATGAGTAACTATACGCCATCCCGAAGTTATCAATTAAAAAATGATGAAATGAGACGCGCGGCGGGTAACACGGCTGCCGCCGGTGGTATGCGTGGCAGCTTAAATGACATCACCAATGAAGCGCGTATCTCCGATACGTTGATGGGTGATGACATGCAACAATGGTATCAAAATGTACTTGGCATTCAAAAAGAAGGATTAAGCGGTCTTACGCATCAATTTGATACAGGTTTTGATGCCACCAAAGGATTAACCGGCGACTTATCTAATGTCCTTGGCACGCAAGCGGGTCTGGCATTCCAAGGACAAGCAAACCAAAATCAAAGCCGAAGCGATATGCTTTCAGGGATTGTGAAAGCTTTAAGCGCAGTTGGTGGCTTTGGGTTGCCAAGTGGCGGCACGGTTGGCGGTTCACTTTTCAGTAAGTTTATGTGAGGGATGAATTATGCCATTTCAGCCTATTAATTTTGCCAACATCGCACCTCAAGGAAATCCGGCTTTTAGAGACCTAATAGATAATTTAGCGTCTGGCTATAAAGCCGGTCAATTGCCTGGTCAAATGGAAAGGCAAAGGAAACAAGAAGAAATTGCCAATGCCATGCAACAATTGTTACTTGATGAACAACCGCAAAAATTTGGTGAAGAATCCCAAGGAAGGCAACTCGCCAACGCTTTAAGTAAGTTTAAAGTTCAAGAAGAGCCGCAACGATTTAGCTCTGAGATGTCCAGTGCCGCTATTGAGCGTGCCTTACATCAAGCCAATACTAATAGATTAAATACGATGACTCCGCTTGATGCAATGAAACAAAGCCTTGAAAATCAATGGTATCCCAAACTTTCACAATCAAAAATTGATGAGGCACAAGCATTATCGGACTATCGTAAAACGGGCGGTGCAGGTTTAGGAACAGGCGGCAAAGAGGAATATTTTTTCCAAAATCTGACTGCTAAAAGTAATCCTAACTTAAAACCCGAACAAATATTTGAGGCTTCTAATGCAATACGTGAAGGAAAAACCACGTTGCCAGACGGAACACCAATTAATGTAACACCGGCTATGGTGTCTTCATTAGATAGAATTAGTAAATATGGAACTACCGCTGACCTTATTTCAAATATGGTAAGAGGCAAACAAGCTGACAAAGAAATAGGGGTTTTAAATAAATACATCGGCGAAGCAATTGCGCCCTATGGCGATACGATTGCAGGGCGTAGTCCTAAGCAAATTATGGATACTTTCTCTAGTAAAAAGGAAGATCAAATTAATTTAGGCAGATTAGCGGCAGCCCAACAATTACAAACGGATGCAGCGGCTAACCAAAATATCATCAACAGTGGTAGACCAACCGCCAGTATTACACGTGAAATATTACGTGATAGTGAGACTAAAATTAAAACTAGCTGGCCTCGTATGTCGAATGTGGCACGCCAAGAATCACTGCGATATCTCAAAGAAGCACTGGATGCAACATTAAAAGCAAAACAATCGGTTGGGGTAGGCGCATCAAATGCTAGTCAATCTTTCTCAGATGGTGAAATGAATTTTAATCGCCAAACAGGGAGATTGGAATAATGACTAAGCGTATAAAACTCCCTAATGGAAAAATAGGAAATTTCCCAGATGATATGTCAAATGCTGACATTGAAGGGGTTTTGAAAAAACAATTTCCACCTGAATCTTCTGAAAGTAAGGAAAACCCTACAGAAAATCAGGAAGATAGAGACGCTATATTGCGTTATGGCATCAAAGACCCTTTGGCTGGATTGGCGAATTTAGGTCATGGACTCCTTAATGCGCCTCATAATATCGCTGCTTTGTTTAGTGAAAAGTTAGCTAGCCATATACCAAAACAAGACGAGTTCAATTATTCCGAGGCTTTAGGGATACCGGAAGACCAAAAAAACTTAGCCGATAAATTGATACAATTTGCGCCAGAATTAGGTGTCTCGTTAGGATTGCCAGCTACTAAACTTGGAAAAATCGGCGAAGTAATAGATAAATTGCCAGGGTGGGGTAAATATCTAAAAGCAGGGCTTGGCAATGCCATATCTCAAGGTGGATTTGCCGCTACACAATCGCCAGAACCAGGGAAATCTGCATTGGAAGCGGGCGCAATCACTGCGCCATTCTCGGCATTATCGGAAGCTGTGAAATCAGGAAATCCAACGGTTCGTAATGTAGCGCGTGTCTTTGGTGGATTAGGCGCAGGCGGATTAGGGTATTATGGTGCAAAATCCCTTGGTGCGCCTGAATCTGCGGCTGATTTGTCGGCTATTTTATTAGGCGCATTAGGCGCAAAAGGTGGCAATTTAGAAAGACGCGTTAGAGAAGATATGCTCAAAGGGGTTAAAGGTACAGACTATCAAGATGTTTTAAATGCGGGTGAGCGATTAGGCGTACACGTACGCCCCTCTGAGGCTTCAGGCAATCCTTATGCCGCTGGTATGGAAGCAGCCGTTGGGAAAAGTCCACAAGGTTCTCAAAAATTTTATGAATCAGGACAAAAACGATCTGCTGCCGAGGAAAAATCCATTGAAGATTTATTTGGCAATATTTTTCCCAAAAAATTAGAAGAACAAAAAAATGCACTTTATAAAACGGCAGACGCAACAGAAATCCCACAATCTACCTTAGATCAATTTAAAGATAATGAAATATTTAAAGATGCTTTAAAAGATGTTAAATCTGAACCTGCGTATAGGGAAAAGCTTAAAGGCGTTTCTGAAAATAGTGTTGAATATCTTAATCAAATCAAAGAAGCGATGGACGATATGATTGAAAAAGCACCTAAGAAACAAGGTAGAATCATTAGAGATACTAAAAATAGCCTGATTTCTGAATTAGATAAAGTTTCACCGGAATATAAACAGGCACGCCAATTAGCGGAACGTGGCATTGTGCGTAGGGAAATTGAAGATTTATTTAACAAAAAAGATGAAACGGGAACAAATTTATTTAAATCCCTTTTATCCAATAAAAGAGACTATAACGATCTTCAAAAGAAATTTAAGCGGTTGGAAGAAACCGCTAGCACACCTGAACAAGTTGAAAGCATGAAGAAAGCCCAACAACAGTTAGAAGATATGAAATTAGTATTTGGGCGATTAATTCCTACGCCAACAGCGAGAACTGCCGCCACACTGGGTCGTCAAAATGCCGCTCAAGAAGGAAATTTAACGGGAACGGCTAAGCAATATTTACATAAATTATTGCATAGTGATAAATATGACGTGGCAGCGGTAAAATTAATAACCAATCCAAAATGGGCGGATGAGTTAGAGAAATTAGGTGAAGTAACAGATAAACAAAAATTGATGGCAGCTTTTCATAATTTATTGGGGAAAGCCGCGGCACAGGAAGTAGCACAGTAATAAGCCTAACTATCATGGATGATAAAAAATGGCACTTAATGAACTTTATTTTACCCCTGTCACATTAGAAGAATACTTTGTCGATAAAGACAGTGGCTTACCGTTAGCGGGTGGAACATTAACGTTTTACCGTGATGTGGCAAGAAGTACACCCAAAACGGTGTATCAATTGACTGGCGCGCCGCCTAATTACACGTATACCGCACTCCCTAACCCAATTGAGTTAAGCTCAGTGGGTACAATACAAAACGCGGGTGGGGATAACGTCGTTATCTATTACTATCCTTATGATGAAGAGGGAAACCTTGACCTTTATTATGTGGTTTGCCGCGATAGCAACGGAACAGAGCAATTTTCCAGGGAAGCACGCCCTAATATAACGGCGGATAATAACCCGACTACTAACGATTTTCCTACGCAAAATCAGATATCCAACGCGCAATTTACCCAAGTATTTATTAATGAAAACCAATCAACGGTCTATACGGTAAGCGCAGCTACTAACGAGATATTTTCATTTGCTCCCAATTGGGATTTCATTATTAGCGGTACGGGAACGGTAACCGTTGAGCGAATTGCCATAGCGGGTAACGATAATGTGGCTACCAGCCCTCCTTATGTTTTAGAGGTGACCGTCTCAGGTGGTATTACCAACTGTAAATTAAGACAGCGTTTTAATGTCAATTCCGGTCTTTGGGCAAGTACAGCAGATGAGCCTATATTTTTATCAGGCACTTTCGTTGCCAGGAATGAATCCGCCGGCACAACGGGCATTCAAATGTTCTACGTGGAATCCACGGGTGGATTGCCGGTTTTGGTTGTGGATGCGGCTTTTGATAACTCAGGTTATCAGCTTTTAACCGGTGTGACTGAGTTACCCATTCCTTCATCTACCAACACAGATACGGGAAATGATGGCTATGTGGATGTCTATTTATCTTTCCTTTCTAATTCACATGTCAGGTTTAGCAGTATTCAGATTGTACCTACTTTAGATGAAGCAGGAGGAGATTTTTTACAATATGATTTAAATTCGTCTAACCGCGAACAATCGTGGATGGGTGACTATTATATACCGCGTTTAAATAGTCGACCGGCGGCAAGCCTTTTAACGGCTTGGGATTTTACCGTCAATCCGTTTCAGTTTGCAGCTTCGGGGAATATTGCGGCAACAGCAGGTTACATTTGTGACCAAACCATTGCATTAAGAGGCGCAAGCGGTGCGGTTGCGTATGCTAAAGATGCCGTCACATCAGGGTTGGCATTAACTACCGCGGGTACTAATGATGCTTTTTACTTGATGCAATATTTATCGGGCAATGATGCCAAACGCATATTAGGTACGCCTTTGTCGGTCAACGTGTTTGGCTATGTCACGAGTGTATCGGATACGGTCACTATGCGCGTTTATCTCTTTAGGGCAGATTCAGGCTCAAGCATTCCAACGTTGCCAACATCCATAGGAACGGTAGCAACCAGTGGTGTATTTACGGTATCAGCCGCGGGATGGACAGAAATACCTCGAAGTGGACTTGATACCGCAACGGCTACATTGCCAGCCATCACGACAGATGATGAAATTAACAATGCTAATAATGATATGGCATTTACAGGGTGGGAGCTAACCGACAGCACCCAAATTAGCGATACGGATAAATTCGCGATGGTCGTTACGTTTGGTTATGTGGATGCTTCTACCGCAATTACGGTTAACTCCATTTCATTAATACCAAGCAATATTCCGGCACGACCTGCACCCATGAGTTTTGATGAAGTAATCAGGAAATGCGCGTATTATTATGAGAAAAGTTATGAAATGAGTTTGTTTGCAGGGGCAGCGGGAACGACTAACGGCGCGATTGTATGTGAGCAATATATATCCGTAGCACTCGCTACTTCGACAGCTTTCCCACGATTTTTAGAAGTTAGGTATGCCGTTAGAAAACGAATAGCCGTTACACCTTCTATTTATTCGCCGACGACAGGTACGGTTGGGAATGTTCACCTATTGATGTACCAAGGTGCAAGTACTATTAGCAGTGCGGATGCTGCCATTTCTGGGAATTGGACACTAACCGACAGCGGACAAACTGGTTTTACATTTCAGCCGGTTAATAGAAATTCAGTTGGTGGACCAATTGCAGTAGGCGGAAGTGACGCGGCGGGTGAAGCCATCGCATTATTTCATTTTGTAGCGGATGCCCGATTGGGAATTGTTTAACATTTAATAAAAGGATTTATTATGATTACGCCCCCTTATACCTCACAGCAGCCAGTCGATGATTTTGGATTACAATTTACTGATTTAAAATACAGCGCAAGTTTAGCTGCTAACACAGACACCATTTTAACCATTCCTGGGAAAGCTCCATATTATAAAGCCGTCATAAAAGTAGAAAATAATGGTTTGGTATGGGCTGCTTTAAATGCAACGGCTGCCGTTCCTGCGGGTACTACGTTTGCAGCCACTAGTTCAGAATTGATTAATGATGCCAAAAGTTTATGTCGACAAGTGAAAGCGGGTGATGCGTTGCATTTTATTACAACTACCGCCGGTACAGATGTGAGTGTCGTTCTTTATGCCGTAGGAACTAATAATTAAAACTTAATGGTCATGGATGACACAGGAGCCATAGGATGGCAGATATCAAGTTTTCTGATTTTGATGATGGCGGTGAAATGCAAGTTGGTGACGTTGCCGTCGGTCTTCGTACCAGTGATTTAAACAAAAATTTTAAATTCGATTTCCCAGGTGCGGGTATTAAAGATAGCGATGGAAACTATCTTTTTGAATACGACACAGCCGGTGCGTTGGGTATTAATCACTTAAAATTAGTCAGTGCATTTACATCGAACCCCGCACTTTTAACCGCAGACGGCAGCGATGCGAACATAGATATTGCTATTACACCTAAAGGTTCGGGTGCTTTATATTTGGATGGGTTAAAATTTCCGACTTCCGATGGCGCACCCAATACTTTTATGTATACGGATGGTAGCGGCAATCTAGGATTTACCGCAACCAGTGTCACAACGGCTATTATTGGTACAGCCAATCAAGTATTAGCCAATGGAACAAGCGGAACACAAGAAACCGCCATTGTTACCTTAACCACTCCACAAGATATTGCACCTACCAGTTCTCCAACATTTAATGCGCCTATATTTACTGCGCCGCTTTTAGGCACACCTGCGTCTGGTATTTTGACCAATTGCACCGGTTTACCATTGACGACAGGCGTTACCGGTAACCTTCCTGTCACCAATTTAAATAGTGGCACAAGTGCATCTAATACGACATTTTGGCGAGGCGACGGTACTTGGGCTACTCCAAGTACGGGAATCACGCCCGCTGCTTTAACTAAAACAGACGATACAAACGTTACCCTTACATTGGGAGGAACACCCGCAACCGCATTGCTTCAAGCAACCTCTTTGACCTTGGGATGGACGGGGCAATTGGGATTAACTAGAGGGGGTACGAATGCCAGCTTAACGGCATCAAACGGCGGTATTGTTTATAGCACGGCAACAGAATTAGCCATTTTAGCAAGCACGGCAAGTGCAGGATTAGTGACCAATTCTTCGGGTATTCCTGTTTTTACGTCATCATTGACGAATGGGCAAATCATTATTGGGTCAACGGGTGCTACACCGACGGCAGCTAATTTAACCGCTGGTGCTAACATTTCTATCGTTAATGCGGCGGGTTCTATTACGATTGCCGCCACTGGATTAGCCGGTTTTAGTTGGACAGTTGTAACCGGCGCGTCTCAAAATATGGCAGTTAATAACGGTTATATTTCCAACAATGCCGGTCTGGTTACGTTAAATTTGCCCCCATCCAGTGCGGTAGGCGATGAAATTGACGTGATCGGAAAGGGAGCGGGTGGCTGGCTGGTTCAATGTGGTGGTGGACAAACGGTTGTACTAGGATCGAGTACGACCAGCGTTGCGGGTTCATTAGCCTCAACGAATGCTAAAGATTCTTTTTATATGATTTGTACGGTAGCAAATACTGAATGGACGGTCGCATCTGCGCCACAAGGGAATATTACAGTTGCATAGGGAAATGATATGGCTACAAATAATGCGGTCAATACAAGTTTAAGCGGGCAAACAGGAACGGGTACTTTTGTAGGGGCTACCTCTCCCACATTGGTTACGCCTTTATTGGGTACGCCTACATCTGGTTTGTTAACCAATTGTACGGGATTGCCTTTGACGACTGGCGTTACAGGCAATTTGCCCGTCACTAATTTAAACAGTGGAACAAGCGCGTCCATTTCTACATTTTGGCGAGGTGATGGCACGTGGGCAACTCCCAGTGCTGGAGTTACACCGGCGGCATTAACTAAAACGGATGATACAAATGTTACATTAACGTTAGGCGGTACACCGGCTACTGCACTTTTACAAGCCACGTCTTTAACGTTGGGTTGGACAGGTCAGTTAGGTTTAACGCGCGGTGGAACAAACGCCAGTCTTACCGCGTCTAATGGCGGCATTATTTACAGCACGGCTAGCGCGTTAGCTGTTTTAGCAGGTACAGCAACCGCCAATCAAATATTACTATCGGGTTCAAGCACAAATCCCGCCTGGTCTACGGCTACTTACCCTGCCACAACAGCCGTTAATCAATTACTTTATAGCAGTTCAACGAATACGGTAGTGGGTTTAGCCACAGCAAATAGTGCTGTGTTGGTTACCAGTGCTGGCGGTGTTCCCTCTTTGTCTACTACGTTACCAAATGTTGCGCATGGAACACCAACCAGCGGAACACTTACTAATTGTACGGGTTTGCCGCTTACCACGGGAGTAACGGGAAATTTACCTGTTACTAATCTAAACAGTGGAACAAGCGCGTCCAGTTCTACGTTTTGGCGTGGCGACGGTACGTGGGCAACCCCTTCTAGTTCGTTGACAGCGTCTGCATTTTTAGCACAAAGGTCTACTACACAATCTATTACACAAAATAGTGCGACAAAAGTTCAGTGCAATACTGAAATATTTGACGCAGGTAGTTATTACGATAATGCAACTAATTATCGTTATACGCCACCAGCGGGTAAGTACGTTTTGTCAGCATTTGTTGAATATAATGATCCTGGGGATCAAAAAATAATGCGGGCATATTTTTATAAAAATGGTGCTGAATTAGTTAGATCCCAAGCTGCCGGTAGTTCAACGACAGGTTCACCATCTCAAGGTGTTTCAATTTCTTGTGTAGTAACAGCTAACGGAACAGATTATTTTGAACTTTATACATTTCACGATGGCATTGGTTCTGAACAAATATCTGCAAATACTTATTTTTCTGGTGGACTTGTTGGATAAAAAAGACTGTAACGATGTAATGCGTAGTAAAAATTATTAAGGTTTTATTAAATCATTCACAAACTACAAAGGAGTGTAGAAAATGTCTATTTTAAATTTTAAAGTCGAACAAGTCGGACAAGCCGGTGTTTTTCCTGCCATCATTTACATTTTAACCGATGACACAGTGGCAGAAGTAACTACCACCGGATATTTAAATGGAATAGATAGAGGAAATACACCATTAACTGATTCAGATATGGCACTTGTTACTACAAAGACTTCGCCTAATGCACAGACAACCCAAGTAGGCTGGTTTTCAGTTGTTAGATCGGGTGAAAATTGGTCATTGACCGCGCCTACTGGGGCTATTTTAGCCATGCAAAAATTTGTCAGTATCAATGAGGTGTTATCGTTTGGCACAGGCACTTGGACTACTACGCGTATTGCTCAAGGAAATTATGTTAAACGCCATACAGCAGGGGATGAAACCTCTATTATTGGTATTGATATTACGCCAATGATTCGAGTAGCTGCCAACAATGGATTTAGATTAGACAGCTTCGATGTGATTTATTCAATTGCTACGTTGGCAATGGATGCGCATACCGTGACATTAGATAGGATTGCTTATGCTAATAACGTAGCCGTATCAGTTACCTCTATTCCGTTGACGGGTTCTTTGTCTACTGCAACACAAGCCAACCCCTATTTAAGCAACATAGCGGTTACTACCCCCGCATTTGATATTACGGCTGATAGTAAATACGTGATTGAAGTTACAGCCAATAACGCCGCTACCACCGCTTATGATTTTTACGGTATTATGTTGCGCTTCTCTCAAACCACTGCATAATTAGGAAGGGAAGTTCACTAGGATGGTGACTTCCCTTTTTTTAACTAACGTAAGGAAACTTTAAATGACAAAGGAAATTTTACTCGCAAGGATTCAGGAATTAGGCAAACAATTTAATGAAAGCAGGGAAAACCACGAACGAATTAGAATAGCGTTAGAACATGCTACCAATGCTCATAATGCTTTATTTGGAAGATTGACCGAAGCTCAAGAGATTTATAAAGAATTTGAGAAAAACGAGGTTGCGCCAGAAGCGGAAATTAAAGATTTATTGGTTGAATAATAACAATCTTTGATAAATGAGGGGGAACTGTTAAGTAATCCTTAACAGTTCCCTATGATGGCACATTGAACCGTCGCCATTTTGTCGACAACTCAAATCAGGACGGTATTTTATGTTTAAAAAAAAGACATTCTTTTTTGTATCCATTTTAACCGCTTATCTTTTGGCATTCATTTTAAGCTTATTTCATATTTATTATTGTTTTCGTGATACGGATTGTATAGTTTGTGACCAAATTAAGGAAAACAGCATCGTAAATAGGTAAAAAATCAACTTAAATCCCCACTATCCACAGATTTATACACAGAATTTGGGGATAAATATGTAATAAAAGGATTACATTATGGTCGGGAAGACCTTAAAATCTGGCGAACTTTCAGAAAGTTCCATCCAAAAAACCGTCATGCAATGGGCAAATGTCCACCCTTTATTGCGCGGTTTCATCATTCACATACCCAATGAAGGAAAGCGCACCAGTCGTTATGGTAAATCACTTAAAGACCTTGGCATGCGTCCTGGTGTGGCTGATTTGTTTATAGCGATGCCACGGCATGGGTTTTGTGGCGCATGGATTGAACTAAAAAGCAAAAACGGGGTTTTAAGTGATGCGCAAAAGGCATTCATTAGAGATATGCTAGACCAGCATTATTTTACGAAGATATGTCGCTCTATTGAGGATGCGATAGACACAATAAACTGGTATTGCTTTAAAGTGTAGAAAAAATTGCAAAAAATCGAAACGTTTGATAAATATGTCGATTTAACGATAATTAATTAGATATGTTTAAAAATCCATCGATATTAAATATAACGGAAGTAATGAGGATTACAGGATTTTGTCACGCAACAATTTACAGAAAAATGGCAAAAGGATTGTTTCCAAAGTCTATATCTATTGGCAATAGAAAAATTGGTTGGAAAAAATATGAAATCGATTTTTGGATGGATTCTCAAGTTAAAGGTGGTTAATTCGACACGTTTAATGCCAGAATTTAATTAAAAATCCAAGGATAGATATAGTAGCCATTGAAGAAGCTACTACCATACTTCCTAATCTAAGGGTAAGTTTGTAGGTTAATCTTGCTTCTAATTCTTTTAAATCTCTTTTTGTAGCTAGCTTTTCATCAATTATTTCAGCAAGTGCCTCAGCCTGTACATCGGCTTGTTCTGGCGGAACACCCACAGCTTTTAGCTTTTTTGAATAAGCCAGTGTATCAAATGTAATTGTTGTCATATCTCACCTCTATATAAAGGATACCATATTCCCGACATCGGCAAAATGGTGTTCCCATTTCGTGGATATCCACGAAATGGTCTAAAACCATCGAATTCGAGGGAATTGGACTCTTAAGAAATCCTTAAAATGGTTTTATAGTTTTATAGTTTTATAGTTCAGATGCTACCACGTTGCGCAATGCTTCTATTGTTATACCCGTAACCGTATGCGGTTTTTTACCTTGTATTTTTCTATTTAAAGCAATTTTTTTAATGGAAAATAATAAATCAGTTTCTATAATGCAAGAAAGCGGAGTAATTTTAGGTTTATTATTTTCTTCTTGTTCTAATTCTTTTTTTGCCTTTAAAACACGTTTTTCTAAAATATCCCTTAAAGATAAATCAAAATCAGGTTTTTTTTGCATGTTTTTTTACCCCCATAATTTTTAATATTTCACGTGCTAATTCTTGGTATTCAAAACGACCCCTTCCTTTAGGTTCATAAGAACCTATCCAAGCACCATACATTGCAGCTTCTACCATACTGACTCGATTATGAATGACTGTATTAAATACTTTGCCAAGTCGACTAAGCGTTTGGGGAAATTCTTTGCCTATTGTTGTGCCAGTTTTTACGTTACATGCTAACAATCTAAATTCTTTTTTCATGGTTTCTGCCAATTCAACCGTTTCTTGAGCAGATTCTAAATCAAGTTGACTAGGCGGACATGGAACGATAATTAAATCTGATAATAATGAGGCTTTTACAGAAGCCGCTAAAAACTCAGGGGGGGTGTCGATAATAATAAAATCTACTTCTTTTATATTAGCTATGTATTCTTTAAGTTGTTTTTCCGAAACGACAGAAACTACATCAAAAAAATCTCTTCCTCTTTTTTGCCATTTATAAGCTGATTGTTGTTCATAATCCATGTCAGCAATACAAACGGTATAGCCAAGGCTCATCAAAACACCACCTAAATTCATGCTGGTTGTAGTTTTAGTTGCGCCTCCTTTTTTTTGAACCACTGTAATAATTTTTTTCATAAATATAGTTTTATAGTTTTATAGTTTTATAGTTTTATAGATTAATAGTTTTATAGATTAATGTCAATATTTAAGTAAATAAAAATCAGTCGGTTACAAATTGTCACCGACTCAGTCCGTGACAAATTGTCACGACTTGGTCGGCAAAATCCGCCCCTATCCGCACCCCCTGCGGATAAACTTTCAAGTAACTCTTAACAATTTTGCTTACTTTATCCGCCCCTATCCGCTTTCAGTAAAGATAGGGGGCTAAAGATACCTATTTTGAGTAAGTTAGCCCCCCACTAATTACGACACAAGCTGTGGCGCATTTGTCGTTAGCAAAATTAGCAGGATTAGCAGCGTACGTTCTTCTGACATTGGCAAAACGATAAAGGGGGGTGTCAGATTGACCCCCCCCTTAAAACCTATATTTATCAATGAGTTAAACCGAATTCGGTCAAATCAAAACCGAATTCGGTCAACTGACATCAAAAATGTGATAAGGGGGAAAACCTACTAAATTTCAAAAATATTAAAATAGGTTTTCCCCCTTAAAACCGAATCTCAAGCGAAAATGTTCCCGTTGTTCCCACCTAAAAAATATTGTGGGAACACTAAAATCCCTTATAAACATTGACTGTTCCCGCTGTTCCCACTGTTCCCGTACAAATTCGCTTATAAAGCGAATCTAGGCGAATCAGGCGAATTTGTGACAAAAGTGTCAAAAGTGGTGTTTTAAAAAACATTTTTTATAAAAGACATCAAGACATGATTTCGGAATAAAATCGTAAAGATTATATGCCGATACAGGACGAAGTTTTTTTGGTAGTAAAAACTTCGTCCTGTTTGGGCTATTAAATAAATAGGTCATATAAATTAACAGTCATTGTTTTAAAATAGTCTGATAAAATTTTAAATTAACAATTAAATTAACTCATTAAATTAATCTATGTTAATATATTTGCATAGACATGAGTAAATTTAACAAAGGCATACAAATGAGCGATAAAATCCCTAGACATAAAAATCCAGTACAAGAGACTTTTAGAATTTCTATGGAACAAATGGCTTACCTTGTTAGAAAACATTTTGGTCGTAATCAATTGCCATTTTTATTAGAGTTTGTTGAAACTTGTAATGAAAATGAAGAACAATTTGAGGACTCAAAATGAAAATAGGCTATGCACGCGTTTCTACTCGAGACCAATCCTTACAGCTACAAGTCGATTCCCTCAAAGAATCAGGGTGTGAGAAAATATATCAAGAAGTCGCCAGTGGTGCTAAAAACGATCGTCCTATTTTAGAAGATTTATTGAAAAATATTAGGGAAGGCGACATTTTAGTTGTTTGGAAATTTGATAGATTAGCAAGAGACTTACGCCATTTTCTGAATGTAATTGATGAATTAAACAAAAAAAAGGTTAATTTTGTAAGTGTTACTGATCAAGTGGATACAACTACGGCTTTTGGGAAATTCATGTTTTCACTAAATGCGCTTTACGCTGAATTAGAAAGAAATATCGGACTAGAAAGAAGCCAAGCAGGGAGAAAAGCAGCTAGAGCGCGAGGAAAAATAGGAGGTCGTCCAAAGGGATTACCAGAAATCGCAAAAGAAAAAGCAAAAATTGCAGAGGTTTTGTACCGTTCTGGTGATATGACAGTTGCAAAAATAGCAAAGCAATTAAATATTTCTAGCCCAACGGTTTATGTTTATTTAAAATATAAAGGCGTTAAGATAGGCGCGTCGCCAATTAAGAAGGTTTTGACGTGTCAGACTCAAAATTAGGGTTTTTAACTGGGTCTTGATCAAATTGACTAGCCCAAGCTACTGATTTTTGTTTTTTGCTTATAGATTTATTAAAATAACCATCAAAAAGAAACTCAACATCGTCTTCTGATAGATGAGATAACGCCCACATTGCCAAATTTACCCAATCTGCTTTTAGGGTATTATCACAAAATCTTTTAGTTGGGGAATATGGTTCAAATTCCATTTAAGTTACCCTCAAAGCCAATGCGCCAAATGACCAATAATTAAAAATACCACGTAAATTACGGCTGTGTAAACACCAGAGAGTTTAAATGTTTTTTCTAATCTAATTGTTTTTTTCTCTAACGTATCAATCTTTTCCTCTAACGCATCAATCCTTTGTTCTAAATATTCGTCTAAATCTTTTAAATTTCTAATAACAGGCATTTTTTCAAAATTGGCAATACTGGCGCGTAGATTTTTGGCATTCTCAGCACGGCTAAGCAAATATTCGGTTTCTGAACCCGAAGCCGTCGGCTCATTGAAGCCTAATATTTTCATTAACCACTGCTTTATTGTGATTTTTTCATTTTCCATTGGCGTTGTCCTCAATTTCTCCGTAATAGTAAGGTACGCCGGAGTTTTTAGTCATTGGCATAAAATGACTATTTTTTTTAAAAAACATCTTTAATTCATAATCGGGATCAGATGTTTTTGGTAATTCATCTTGTGTTTCACCTTGTTCGATATTTTCATTTTCCATCGGCGTTGTCTTCCTCAACCTGTTTAATAAATTTATCCCATTTATTTGATAAATAAGTTAACAACTCTCCGTTTAATTGCATCAAAGTTTCAAGATTAGTAAGTCTTACATGCACTTCTTCAAAATACTTAATTATTTCTTCATTCATCGACGTTATCCTTAATTAAGTTTTTAAATTTATAAGGTTTTGTTTGTTTCATATTTTTTTCTTCTTGTTCATCGCCATATGCAGCCTGTCTATCCATCCAATCAAGTAGTTCTTCTAACTTTTCTCTCTGTTTAATAAATTTATCCCATTTATCGCTTAAATCATTTACAACCTGTGAGATTGATAAAACTAATTTTTCAAGATTTTTAAGTTTTTCATCAAAATAGTCAGCGTCTCTAATTTCTTCAAATTCCATGTGATCCATGTTTTTACCTTTAAATAATTGTAGGGTTTTTCTTACATTTGCTTATTTTACTTTAAAATGGCACGTCTCCATCCATTCCATCAATTGATTTTTCATATCCTCTACCCCATAATTCAGGTGCTTCATGATTCTCCTCATGCGTGATTTCTGGGTTGGCAGGTTCACCTTTCCTGCCATTCGGAAAAAATACTGGATAGTTGGTAGCTGTTATAGAGTAACTTTTTCTCTTAACCCCGTCTTTTTCGTATTCGCCAATAAATATCTCTCCTTCTATACCGACAATACTACCAACCAGCAGATATTTATCGCAAACTTCAGCGTGTTTGTTAAAAAAATCAACTTTATGCCACGTTGTTATCTGTCTTTTGCTACCATCATCATTTATTTGGTTTTTATGTGTAGCGATGGATGTACGACACCTAAGCGAACCATTTTTTACGGTTGTAGTTTCCTTTTGTCCTACCCTACCAACTAAAATTACTTTGTTTATCATGAGTTTTCCTCTTCATCTGTTTTGTTATCCATTTCTATTAGTTTGGATTGTTCTTTTAAGATGAGGTTTAAATTTCGTTTTCAAAATTAATGGATTCTTCTAAATTCATGTTATGCCCTCCTCAGCAATTCCAATAAACTTATGGCTTTAGCGTCGGTTAATTCATCAAGTGTCTGTACATTGTAATGCGCTAACGCCTTCTTTTTTCTGTCCTCATCAAAGGCTTTCTCATTCATCAAGGTTTCAATTTGATGGATTTGTACAATTGAAGCGGGGATATTTTCATCTCCCTTGCTGCTTTCTTGCTCAATAATAACGCCGTCACTATCTATAATGACCGGTTCTTTGTCAATTCCATTGGTATTTAAGATATTTTTAAGCTGTTCCGTTCTAGTTTCGCCTTGGATAACGCGTTCATTGGTATTTTCATTTTGATTATTAAAAGCCTCATATTCGCTATAAGTACCTTCAAATATATCTAATGCCATGCGTAAACCTTGAGCTTCAGCAACTTTTTTAATCATAGTTGCCGGTTTTCCACCAGTTTTATATTTTCCACCATATTTATTATCTTTATAGGATACCTCAGCCCATAAACTTTGACCTGTTGAGTATTCCTCAAGGTCTACAAAAACATAATGTGGTTTTGAGGAAGTTTTAAACTGTACA
>Ga0315284_10000862_pt1 | contig 41564 bp, 34 predicted proteins | sample YL17G09_16_MG_FD_203696 | JGI IMG/M metagenome (GOLD analysis project Ga0315284, IMG submission 203696) | Sediment microbial communities from Yellowstone Lake, YNP, Wyoming, USA - YL17G09_16 | ecosystem: Environmental > Aquatic > Freshwater > Lake > Sediment | place: USA: Wyoming | collected...
GGATAATTATCAAATGAACAGTCCACCGCTTCAAATCCATATTTTTGATAATAGGAAACAACATCGTCAAGAGAACTCAAGACAATCTTCACTTTTTTTTTAGAGTTAACCGTTTCCTTTTTCACTCTCTCTACAAATCCATTTAATAATGCAGTTCCGTAACCTTGACCCCTAAATTCTTTGTCTGTGCTAATGACCATTAAATAATAGATAATTGTGTCACTATTTTTTTTATTTTGTTTTGAATAAATCATACACGAAGTGCACGAACGAATCACAAAATTGTCTTCTGTGCAATAAAATGCGGTCTTATTAGATTCATAATTTAACAAATTTTGAATATAGTCTATGCCGATTGAATCATAGTTAAAATAAGTAAAAATCATTTCTACGTCTTTTTTGAATTGTTCTAACTCATCCATAATTTCATCTACTGGCCTCTCGTCAATAATTTTATTTTTAATTTCGTCTGAAAAGAATATCATTTCCTAATTTAATTTTAAATCCTATATATTATTTTAAAATTAACTTTAATTTGTTTTTAGATAATTTGTTTTTTATAAAAAATATTTCATTTTTCTTAAGTTTTTCAAACTTTTTTTATTTTTTGTTAAAATTATGGAACCCAACCTGGTGCTCCTGGTGCTGGCGCTACCCAACCTGGTCCTCCTGGTGCTGGAGCTACCAAATCTGGTATTCCAAGTGCTGGAGCTACCAAATCTGGTGCTTCTATTATTGATGCTTGCATTTGTAAAAGACTAAATTCCATTATATTAATTAAACAATCTAAATATTCTAATAAAAAATTATAATGAGGACTATTATTATATTCACCGAGGACTCCAGACCAATTACCGCATAACATTAAAGTAGGACGAAGAATATTTCTACTTCTTTCTTCTCCTAACATATTACTTATTTTTTTTAATTCTACACAAATTAATCTGGTATGTTCTTTTTTATTTGGAGCGCTGTAAACAGCAGAAAATTTTGTGTCAATTTTTATTGTTAAAATTTCATCTCTAACCTGTCTTATTAACTCTATAACTTCAGGTTGTCTTACATTAAGAGCATCATCATAAATTTGCTGAATAGTAACACCACCTGTCCAAAAAACATCTTGTCCATATTTTGCTCGTAATGCATCTAAACATGCGCGATTACCACCAAATTGTTTAAACTTATGTTTTATATATTTTCTACTTTTTCTTGCTTTCCTGGTTTTACTTTTTTGTTTTTTTTTTTGGTTTGTTTTTTTATATTTGCGCATTTATATAAAATATAGTTATATATTATTTTACTTTTTACTTTTTACTTTTTACTTTTTACTTTTTACTTTTTTGTTAAAATTATAACACTTAATATGATACTTCCGTTGCTTTCATTTTTCCCGGATTCATAAATGAAATTAAACAACCCAAATATTCTAATAAAAAATCATAATGAAGTTTATCTTTACAAAAAAAATCATACGGATAACGAGAACATTTAATTAATAATGGAAGAAAAATATTTTGAAATTCAGGTATCATTCTTTGAATTGCATTTAATTCGTCACAAATCAAATTGTCTAAATCTTTATTTCCTAAATCAAAATTTGGAATTTTATTTGGCAATTCTTCTATTAATATTTTAACTCCAGGATATTTATTTTTTATCTTAATAGCATCAGAATAAACTTCACCAAAATGATAATGATCTGTATAAAAAACATCTTTTCCATATTTTGCTTGCAAATCATATAAACAAGCAATATTTCCAGCGCCAATTTGTCTAAACTTATGTTTTATATATTTTCTACTTTTTCTTGCTTTCCTAGTTTTATTATTTTTTCGGTTTGTTTTTTTATATTTGCGCATTTATAAAATATAGTTATATATTATTTTAAATTTTACTTTTACTTTTTTTAGTTCTCCTTTTTCTTGAAGTATTAACGCATCTGTTTTTTTTATTTCTTGTTTCGCCGATACGACATATTCGTATACACCGGTTTGTGTTTGGATTTAAAATTTTATCTCCAGGGCACTTTTTTTCCACATTTGTATTTATATTTTTTGTTGTAATTTTCTTCATACTACTTTCTAATTCCCTTTTTCTCTCTTTATCTAACTTATCTTGGATTTCAACCACTTTTTTTAAATTAGAAAATGACAACGATGAAACATCTTCTTCATAATGATTCGTTAATAAATTACACGAACCATTTTTCATCTGGTTTTTAAGTTCTGTGTCAGCAATACTATAAACATAAGTAGATAACAATTTTTGAAAAATACGACACTCTACTAAGACAATATCATTTTTTAAATCCATTTTTGTCGACAAATCATCAATCTCTTTATATTCGAGCCAGTCATAGTTTATTATTTTTCCACTAATTTCACCTCTATTTGACTCGCCATCAAAAGGTTCTTCAAAAAAATCAAAATAACTTACTAATGAATAATTGGGGTCGCCATAATTTTTATTTGATTTTTCTAATGTATTTGACCCGGATAAAACTCCTTTTCTGAATTTAATGTCCGGAGAGAACATTTTTTTTAATATATCGGGTTGAAAAATCAATCTTTTAATAATACCAATTGCAGCGGCACTTTTAACATCAAACATTTTTTCTACTTTTTTCTTTAGAGCCATGTATAAAACATAGTTACTATGTCTAGAATTAAAAGACAACAAATTCTTTAAATATTTTATGGGTCTTTCTGAATTTTTAAATACATAATAACGGTCAATTTTATATAAAATTAAACAAATATAGTTTTTAATTATATCAATTCTTACTTGATTTTGTTTTCTATTGGCAATTAATTTATATTTAGTATCTGTTTTATTATAACTATCAACTAACTCATCTACACACATTTTAATGTTTAACAAAAGCACCAATTTGGAGCTAATAATTGTATTAAAAGATGCAATTGAGTTTAATGTGTTTGTCAAAAGTGCTATCATAACTGTCATTACATTCTCTCCTTTTGAAGAAAATGTCATTTGAAAAACAGAGCACGCATCATCAATAGTGAATTGTTTTTCTTGAACTTGTGTCAACAAATAATACAAATTTGTGTTTGGCTTGTGATATAAAGTTCGCTGTTCGGGTTTGGCAATAATTAGTTCTTCATCTTCTCCATTTTCATCTTTATATTTCATAATAAATTCACCTTTTATGGGTTGTAAATCAGAAAGATGTCTTAATAAATTTTTAACCATATTTATAAAAGTGTTTACTATTATGTTAATACTGCGTTTTGGCTTAAAATAGGTAAACACCCATTCTACATTTGAATGAGTTGCACAATCTAGATTTTTATTTCCAAATAAAAAATTAATATTATAATTTTTCCCTTTATTGTCTCTAAATAAATATAATTCGTTTTTTTCATTACTATAATCAATATCACCATCTGTTATAGTATGAGTTATAATATTTTCTTCAGATGGGTAGTGACAAACAGAATCTAATTTTTTTATAAAAGGTGACATGGCAATATCATTCGTAATTTGAAATACGGAATCGTTGTCAACATTACCGTTTTCATCATACATTTTGTCTTCTACCATTTCTTCTAAACGCTCTAAAACATCATCATCCTCGATGTCTTCTGGATTTTCTTCAAATTTTTTAAATTCTAAAATATCTTTTCTGGCTGTGTCTGAATTAAATAAGACTGAATCTTTCGTAACAGACTCTGTTAACTTCATTAAAATACCACACTCAACTTCATAACCAATACTAAGGATATTTTTTAATGCGCTTATATTAGTTATATCACCACCAATATTTCTGCCAATATTTCTGCCAATATTTGATTCCATTATTCTTAATATAATCAACTTTTTTAAAAAATCCACTTTTTCCACTTTTTCCACTTTTTCCACTTTTAGAAAAAGTTATGTGAAGCGAAGAGCAAAATCTTTACTCTATTTTTTCTTATATATTTTCCACTTTTAGAAAAAGTTATGTGAAGCGAAGAGCAAAATCTTTACTCTATTTTTTCTTATATATTTTCTACTTTTAGAAAAAGTTATGTGAAGCGAAGAACAAAATCTTTACTCTATTTTTTCTTATATATTTTTACTTTTTGCTCCACTTTTCTTAAAAGTGGAATTAGTATCTCTTAATAGCTCTTATAGCCGACTGACTAGCGTTACTTTGATTGCCTCCATAAGAAAGGTCGTTATAATTTTTATTAACCGCTTTTTGCTTCAAATAAGTTGTATAATCAGAACTATCATACACATATTTGGTGTTGCATGCAGCAGCAGGAATCGCAGGGTCCAACTGATATGTGCTATATATAACACCAGGTGTGCACGATTTAGAAATTGAACCAAAATGTTGTTTCAACCCTTTCATGTTAGGACGACTCTGAAAACTTTGGCAAGACCCACCGCACGAATAGTATTCGCGACTAAGAAGGTCTCCTGCGTTATTTACAGCGCGAAAAGGTGTAATAATTGCTTTTTTATTAGAAGCCCTCAATTGGCTAGGATATGTAGTATTCCACGCCTGTTTTAAAGTAAAACGAATCTGTTCATATTCGGGATACGTTTTGTCTACGTTATAAAGAGTTTGAGGCATAAATCCTTTAATTGCGCCACCGGGATTTTTTGCAGAAACAACAAATAAATTGAAAGTTCCTGAACTTCCACTAATAGGGTTTTGAAATCCAATAGACATTTATATATAGAATATAATAAAAATTGTTTTGAAGGTTTTCCTAAAATTACAAATAATGTTTTATTTTACATAAATTAAAAATTAAAATAATATTTACATAATACATAATAAATGTTACAATATTTAGTTTCGGCTATTATTTTTGTTGTTTTGGATGGAATTTATTTGAATTTGATAAAAGAGTATTTTAACAGTCAAATAAAAAAAATACAAGGAAGTGATATTAAAATAAATATGATAGCAACAGGAATCACCTATGTAATTTTAATTTTTGGCTTAAACTATTTTATTATTCAGCGAAATAGGTCTGTAACTGATGCCGCGTTGCTTGGATTTGTTATATATGGCACTTATGAATTTACGAATATGGCGCTTTTTAAAGACTGGTCTATATTTACTGCTATTATAGATACTACATGGGGAACAATCCTATTTGGACTCACAACTGCTATAGTTTATAAATTAAAGTTAATATTTTAGATTTTATTCATCCCATAATAAATATTGGTGTTCATATAAACAAAAATAATTAGTAAATAATTTTTGTTTTTCTCAACTTTTCTTAAAAGTTGATTTTTAGAGAATAGTTTTGCTCAACTTTTCTTAAAAGTTGATTTTTAGAGAATAGTTTTGCTCAACTTTTCTTAAAAGTTGAATTATTCGTTTAATTTGTTCTATTTGTTTTTCTACTTGAGGAACTGGTACTTGTCCTAAAGCATAGAAACTTTTAAAAGGATTTTCGTCGCTAAGCTTTCCTGTATAGTAACAACGATTAAAATAGCAACCTTCGCGCTGGTCGTGTGTGAATTGTAAATAGTCGAGTATTTGTTCAAGTGGTAATTTATATAATAAGTATAATACGCACGCTAAAACTGTCCCTGTTCTTCCATGACCTCCTGCACAGTGAACAAATATTATTTCTCCATTCACTTTTATTCGACGCGCAATATTTTTGCATAGTAATAATATGTCTTTGTCTTTTGTAATAGTCATATCTTCAATCGGTTTATGAATAAAATTAATATTTTTGGGTAATTCATCTTCATATCTGTAAAATTCCGCTTTATCGGAACCATTAAGGCAAACAAAAGTGTTTATTCCTGCATTAATAAAATCACGAACTTCAAATCTAGTTTTAGGATAAGCACCCATACATAAATTTTTAGTTACCCAATTTGACGTATAAGTTGGCCCTCTGTATTTTGGATTTTTAAATTGTGGGTTATTAAATTTTATACGCGATTCTTTAATCCAGTTAACGGACTCTGAAATATCCAGGATTTCTTTTTTTTCATCTATTATAACATCTCCTTCTAATAAATAATCTGCCTCTATTTTAACCTCTTCTACTTCTAAAGAAGTATTTTTCAATAAAAATTCCATTTTAAATTAAACTATATTATTACTTTTTTATTTTATATTTAAAAAATATAAAGTAATTCAATTTTTTATATAATTTTATAGTATTATTTTTTTAACGTAATAATACACTTCATCGCATTTTATTTCGTTCCATTTATCATTAATTGGTATTTGATAATTTACAGGCCCAATATTAATCACTTCATCATTTAACATAGAAATAATATGTTTTATTATTCCAAATCTAGGTTCAAAGTTAATATAATTAAATACACTTAACAATTCCATAAACTCTTTATTTAATTCATTCTTTTCTATTTGGTTTGTAATAATTTTTGAATTAATTTTATGAGTTATATATTCTATTAAATCAAATAATTCTTTTGGTTTTTGAATTACAATTTCAAATACTTCTTTAAAACTTTTTATATTATCAAAATCAATTGGTATATTTACATCAAATTGTTCTTTTGTTGCTTCAGAACATATTTCCATTATAATTTCACTAAAATTACTATTTTCGCTCAAAATATGAAAATCTACGTCTCCAACTTCTACCATGTAATTATTGTTGCCAATCTGATACCATTCCCAACCGGGTTCTTGAAAAGAAGGGGGTCCTGAAGAAGAATAATAGGTCCCTTTTTTAAAATAATAGTATATTGACCTATTATTACAAATTATTTCATCCCAAGTATCATCAGTTTCTTCTTTATTATGAAAAGGACCAATTACATTCATGTTCATTTTTCTTTATAATTAGATTTTAAAATATAAAGAAAAAATATTTCATTTTTAAATAATATATTTCTAAAAGTTGTTTCTACTAAAATGTAAGAGTAGTTTTCTAAATAAAAGTCTTTTATAAAAAATCCTATAATAATATATAATAACCATATAATTTTGATTCACTTTCTTACGAAGTTGTAAAAAGTGAATAAAGTAACACATAATTTTGCGCAACTTTTTTAAAAAGTTGCTTTAGTTCTCCGTAATAATTCTAGGCACAATATTCATAGTATTTAATTCCTGGAACAGCAATTTGCATGCATATGGTATTTCCACATAAGCAAAATCAACGCGATTATCACATGTTCTGCAAAGATGTATATGCATTTCATTATTGTATGACGCAATAAGACCACATTTCTTACAAATATGTGCCGAATATTTATCCGATGCATCATACATTCTACCACGCGTAAATCGCGCCGCACCATGAGATACCATCGCATCTTTTTCCATCTCACCAAATCTTAATCCTCCGTCTCTTGAACGACCTTCAGCAGGCTGTCTAGTTAAATTCACCATAGGACCGATTGCTCTACTGTGCGCCTTATCATTCACCATGTGCTTTAAGCGCTGATAAAACACAGGTCCCATAAATACGCTGCATTCATGTTGTTCTCCTGTAAGTCCATTATGTAATAATTCGTTACCATGCGCCTCATATCCGACTTTCAACAGTTCCTTACAGATGTCCTCAACATTCAGTTCGCCAAAAGATGTGCCATCTCCAAAAAGACCCAATTGAAGCAACACTTTTCCCAAAATAGTTTCCTTTAATTGGCCGATTGTCATACGAGATGGAATTGCATGCGGGTTAATAATGATGTCTGGTTTAACGCCGTTTTTAGTAAAAGGCATGTCACACTCAGGAATTATATTTCCTACTGTGCCTTTCTGACCATGTCTCGAGCTAAACTTATCTCCTATTACTGGCTTACGAATAGTCCTCAATCTAACTTTGGCAAAATTATATCCTTCGCCATTTCTATCAATATAGTTCTTATCTACAAACGTTTCCTCATTTGTTCTATAAATTCTGCTCTGGTCTTCAAATTTAATTACTTTGGAAGGGTCGTTTCTGTTTTCTTTAATCGGGGTAACTTTTGCAATAATAATATCACGATTAGCTACAATTGAGTTCTCTGGAATAACGCCTTTAGAATTGACCTTATTATAATTACCCATTTTCATGCCTTTTGTTTTTGTCGAATCGGGTTTGCATCGAATTTCTTCGTCGCCATTAATTTTTTGCTTGTCTTCATCTTTTTCAGTATGATAAACGGTTACAAGAGCAAGACCTCTATCAATCGACCCCTTATTAATTAATAACGAGTCTTCCTGATTGTATCCTGTATGTGTCATAATTGCGACAATTACATTTGTTCCAGAGGGAATTTTATTCAGTTGAATCATGTTCATAATACGTGTGTCTACAAGGGGTCTTGTTGGGTAATTCAACACATAGGCGGTCTTGTCCATTCGATTTTCGTAATTGGAAACATACACTCCCATAGCCTGCTTCGCCTGAGCACAATTACTAGACAAGAAATTATTTCCGGCAATAAAACTATGATTTTCTGATTCAACCGTAATGTCTGAAATTAATCGGTTTGATACTTTTTCAATTTTGATGACTGGCATAAACATTACATTATTTATAATACTCACTTGATTTTCTAACCAATTTTCAATATTATCATTTTGCAATTTTCGCATACTAATTTTTCTGTTATTTTTATAACTTCGTATTATATCAGAAACAATACTAACTCTAAGATTAAGTTCATTAGCTATACTAGTATTAGTCATATTTTTGTTGTGCATTTCTCGCACTTGTTCAATTTTATTTTTATGAATTGAAAGAAGTATATTTTTGTATTTCAAATATTCAATTATGGCAAATGAGCTGTTATTTTTAGTTGATGCATATCTATAACCAATCTTGTCATAATAATTTATTAAATTTGAATGTTTATCGGATATTTTATAGGATACTTTGATACGGTTGTTATCAAAAACTGTTTGTTTTACATTTGAAACTTCAATATCAAATTCACGGAATAAATGAATGCACTGATTCATAAATACACATAACGACTCTGTATATTTGGGGTTAATTTGTTGAGACGTTTCAGCACATACAAAATTGTATCCATACAATAATTTATTCCATCTTATTTTACAACCGTCTCCTCCTTGAAACCCGCTAAGAAACTCTCTTTTTATAAGCTTAGAGCCATTCATAATCCAATCAGGAATAGGATTTCTAATAGTCTCAGTTTTCTTACCATAGCTTATGCCTAATGCAATTAATAATGTTGCAAATGCTCCATTATGTGTAACTGCATAAGTTGTATGAGACGTATTATTAAATACTCTTGTTCCTTTATTATACTTGCATTTGTTAAAACCGCACATATTAACATCATTTTCAAATTGTTTTACATCAATCTCAGTTCCAAAATCAAAACTGCATGCGGCATATTTAGCACCATTAATAGTATAATAATAAATTCCGATTGAACCGTCTGCTAATAAAAACCCAAATATTCTTGCGATAATAGACATTTTGTAATTATCATTAGTTAAAGGTAATAAACCTGCCTCTGATAATTGACTAATATGTTTATTAATTTTACTTAGCGAAAATCCAGCTTCAATATATTTATTTCTAAATTGGTCTTCAGTTAAAATTGTATTTGGTATTAACGATGATTCCTCTATACCAGTTTCGATTTGAAATGGTAAAATTCCTATTTTGGTTTCATTTTCACACATATCCTTTACTTCACACCATCCATTTGTAGTCATAAATTTATGGTCTTCAGTAGCAATAATTTCCCTTCCATTAAGAGTAACAATTTTGTAAATATTTTTATCAGTTTCTCTTACATAATGATTTACTACTTTAGTATAACTTGTTTCCATAGTATTAGGATTAAAACTAACAACTTCATCTCCAACTTGTATGTCTTTAATTGGTATTTTGTGACCATTACTTAACAAAACGGTTTCATTTATGTCTAAACATTGGTAACAGTTACGCGGTGATTGATTATTTTCCGGAAACGGTATGCAAGATGCTAACACGCCAAACATAGTACTTGGGTGTATTTCACAGTGAGTATATTTGTGTATTTCGTCTTTATTACTTGAAATAATATCGCGTGGCTTGGTAGCAATAAGAGACCAACTTTGTTCTTCAGGGTCAATATATTCAATAACAGATTCATCTAATACACTACTTGTTAACAAATTATCCCAAGTAAGATCACCTATTTTCAATTTATTCTCAACAGATTTGCTAACTAAAATATTTTGGTCTTTAATTCTTAAAAGGGGTCTAGTTAGTCTACCAGCATCGTTGCAGACACGAATTTCTTTCATTCTATAATTAAATATAATTGAAGTGTAAACATTAATAATACCCTTGTATTTCTTGTCCTTTAAGTTCAAATATAATTCTTCTGGGTTATGTGTAATACCAACCCATGCGCCATTAATAAATACTTTTACATTTTCACTAAGCTCTTTACTAGTAATATTTTCTTTATCGATTGCTACTATATTAGGCATTATGTATTCATACAAAGGAACTGAATTCGAATAAATTGTAATATGAGTCATGTAACTAAGATTTTTTACAACACCAACAGATTGGCCTTCAGGAGTATTGTGAACTGCTAGACCATCTGCTAAACAAAATCGTCCGCGTTTATCATGCAATTGCCATCCTACATAGGGCCCTTCTCCTACTTCTACTAAACTAAATTTACTAGACATAAAAGATTTACTTCTTACTAAATGTGTTTTATTTTCTACAAGCATTAATTTTTTACGAGGAAGAAGAGTAGGAATTTCATAAATTTTACAACCGGTAATTGTGAGTTCTTTATATGTGCTAAACTTTTTATTTCCACTTTTTTCATCAGTCCACTGACTTCTGCCTTCTTTTATTCCACATGAAAATCCAAGAGACATCGCCAAAGTATACGCATCTTCTATTATTTTATAATTTGCAGGCCCCTGGCAAATACGTATTTCACAGCCATTAGCGCGAACAGAACCGTCAGTATCTATTAATCCTGCTAAAACTTTTAAGCGCGTTTCTCTGTCATTTGTAAGGTATTCATTTGGAATGTGTTTATTATTTAAAAGATTGTATTTGCGCAAATATTTTTTTAAGGGTGCTTCCTCTACTCTGTTACATAATCCAGCAACACCTGCTTCTTTATTTTTCTTAGAAACAATCGAGAAATTATATCTTTCGCCTTTTGTAATAACTGCTCCATTTTCTTGAGCCCATTTTTCCCAATAAGTCAAAGTTTCGGCGTCAGTTTTGTAATTTAAAGCAAAACCAGAACCGTTGCTAAGCCCGTCGCCTAACCATAGTCCAAGCAAATATGGGTCCATTTCTACATCTTTTTTTGTCCAGTTAATACCATCTGTTTTGAATACAACTAGGCTATCCTTTGTTCTTTTATTCAACTTTAAATATTTCTCGATTGTTATGTCAAGTGTATCATCATCATTAAAACTATTTACAAACTCTTCCGCTTCTTTTAGAGAATTAAAATATTTTTCTTGGATTTTGATTTCCTCGCGATTAAGAAATTCTACACTATGAGTATATTTTCTATCTGTTCTATTTGATTTTGTAATAACTTTGTGACCGCGTATTTTAAGAGTCAAAATATGATTGTCAGTTACTCTATGTTTCATAAAATTATGTTTGTCTGGAATAATGTCATACATATTTTTTAAGCCGGAACAAGTGGTGCGAACCTTTGTTGGATTTCCAAGATCGTCAACAAGAACGTCGCCAACTACAACATCTCCAGCACGTTTAGAAGTTCCATCCCACATTAAGATTGAAGTTTCTGGGTCAAAACATTCAGCAGGGCACAAATATCCCCATGAAGTGTTGTGCAATTTACGAGGAGGAATTAACTTTCCACTTTTGTCGATTGGCGTAGAAATTCTTCTAGCATGACTCAAACTAGATACATAAGTGAGACGATTTAAAACTTGGGCAACGCCGACCTTTGTATTATTATTTTGAGCGCCGTGTTTAATACCAAAATCGCCAGTAGCTAACGCTCGTTTAATTCCGTTTTCAATCGTAGTAGACTTGATTATTTTGTAAATATTGGTCAAATTAATAATGTTCTCATAATCATCCGTAGACTTCCACGAGCCAGTATTAATTTCTCTTATAACCTGTTTCTCCATATCTTTTACCAATTTATTGAAATAGTTACGGAACAAGTTATTTAATAATGTTCCGGTTAAGTCAACTCTTTTATTAAGATACGAATCACGGTCATCTTGCTTAATTAATTCAATCGAAGCCTGCAACAATTTATTTGCCATGTATCCCAAAAAGTAGATTTTTTGGGTGCTAGTTTGGCAATGAGGAAACAAGTCATTACCCAAAACATCCAAAGTAAAATCGTGTTTCTTTTTGGCTCCAGTTTCCTTATCCATATTAATAGGAGTGAACATCACAAACCCAGTAATATATTTAATGCATTCTTCTTGTGTCATAAATTTATTTGATTCTATAACGGATGCTTGCAGTAACTCCAAAAGAGTCTTGTTATTTTCTAGATTAAGAAGGATTTTCTCGCAAATTTCCTTGTCTGAAATAACGCCTAGTGCACGAAACACAATAAATAACGGGATTGGCTGTTTTACGCGCGGAATTTGAACATGTATTGCCTTTCCAAAGCCATTATTTTTGGATACAATCATTAGGTTAATTTGCTTTGGTGAAATGCATTTAAAATCAGGGACCGATTTCATTTCTGCAATCCAATCGTATTTTGTATTATTTTTTGAAATGTTAAAACAATAGACTTTGTTCTCGGCAGCACGCTCTTGCCCAAGAACGGTTTTTTCAGAGCCGTTAATAATAAAATAGCCGCCAGCATCAAACTTGCATTCTCCGGTATTCACACTATCAACATGTTTATATTGATTTAATACGCAAATTGACGATTTAGTCATAATAGGCAGTTTTCCAATATGAATTTTGGGTAAAGTTTTGTAAAAAGTCTGGATGTTTTCCAAATCCTTTCCTGTTCTGACAATATATTTAATATTCATGTCAACTGTTAATGCGGATGCATATGTAAAATTACGAAGGCGCGCTTCTTGGGGAAACATCAATTTAATTGCACCGTTATTCTCGTGAATTTGAGGACGATAAATACTAAAATTGTCAAAAGTAACAAATAATTCAAGTGAATGCTTCTTTTTAATTGGGTCAAAATCTAAATCAGATGCAATTTGCACAGGATTAAACATTTCAACAGTTTTAATAATTTGGTATCCAACGAAATTATTATAGGATTCTAATTGGTGTCTTACTAGACGCTCTAAATGCTGGCCTCTAAAATAAGACCCTATTAATTCAAAAGGGGTTTCGATAAATTGGTCTTTGTTTATATCATAAACATCGTCATTATCATCATTAGTATTAGTATTATTTTCTTTGTTAATATTCATTTTATTTTCAAAAATAGTTTGTTGGGTTTCCATATTATTTATCATATTGTGTTTCGGTTATTTTATATTTCAATTTATTTTTAAATTGTTTTTAAATATATTTTTTTTGTTTTTGAATGTCCGTATTTATATTTTTTTCTTGATTGATTTGCTAAGATAAATGCCTTTTTTTTATGATTGCAACCTTTTTTTATGATGTCATAATCAACCGCGGCAGCTTTTCCGGAGGTTAATGAGCTTGCTAATCGTGCTAATCCCCAAGATTGCGCCGTTTGATTCGGTCTTGAACCAGATGAAAAATACGCGCCTTCGCCTTTTTTAACAATCTGTTTTAATGCTTCTAAACTGCAACCGGTTTTTAACGCTAATTCTTTATTTGGTTTAATATTTTTTACATTATATATTTTGTGAGCATTTAAAATATGATTTGATTTTTTATTTTTATAAGAAGATACATTTTTGCGTGTATAATACTTGTGTTTTTTGTATAATTTTTTTGATTTTAGTAACATTCCTAGCTGTTTTTTTTTATCTTTACTTGTTAATATTTTGGGTAAATATCTCATCGGAAAATTTATGTTCATCTACTTTATTATATTTACATATAAAAAATAAATATTATTTGATAAAAGATATAAAATGATTTTTATAATCTAATATAACGATGACACAAAAAAATAATACAAATAATATTAACAAATATAATAATTTTTTAAAACATTTGGACAATAAAAATTCAAAAATGGATGAAACTCCAAAACCTGTTAAATCTAATTTAGACAATTATTCATTAGAAAAGGAAGTGATTGACATTTTAACAAAAATGATTGAGGAAAATTATGAAAATAAAAATTTAGGGTCTGCTAATTTTACAGGATTAATTGAAACAGAGTCATCTATTTCTGAAAAAAGTGTGCTAATTAAACCTGTATCTAGCCCTGTAGCTAAAAAAAAAGAACCAATTGAACCGATTGTTAAAGAGTATGTCAATATTGATGTTGAAATAAACACAATTTCTGATATTTTGTCATTAATTGATAAATACAAGGTTGACAGGTCAATCAAATATAATATTAATTTGCGTGCACTAAATAATATCAAGGAGCCATTACAAGAATTAAATGATATGATTGGAATGAAAGAATTAAAAACCAATATTGTAGATCAAATCCTTTATTTTGTGCAGGATTTGCATAAGGGTTCAAACGGTGATTTTACGCATACAGTTATTTATGGTCCTCCCGGCACAGGAAAAACTGAAATTGCCAAAATAATGGGAAAAATATATAGCAAGTTGGGTATTTTATCCAAAGGAACATTTACAAAGGTTACGCGTAGTGATTTGATTGCCGGATTTTTAGGTCAAACTGCAATTAAAACAAAGGAAGTAATTAAGAATTGTATTGGTGGCGTATTATTTATAGACGAGGCATATGCTTTGGGTAATAGTGAAAACAAGGATATTTTTTCAAAAGAGTGTATTGATACTTTGTGTGAAGCTTTAAGCGACCATAAACACGAGTTAATGGTTATTATAGCAGGATATGAAAATGAACTGAATGATTGTTTTTTTAGGTGTAACCAAGGACTAGATTCGCGATTTACTTGGCGTTTTAAAACAGATGAATATAGTGCGGAAGATTTGCGTAATATTTTTTTAAAAAAGGTCAAGGAAATTGGTTGGTCTACAGAAGATTTAAAAGAAAATTGGTTCAAGAAAAACATGGCTTATTTTAAATTTTTTGGAAGAGACATGGAGACGCTTTTAGCAAAAGTAAAAATTGCGCACGGAAAACGCGTTTTTTGCAAACCTGAAAATGAAAAGAAGAAAATTTTAATGACTGATATGGAAAATGGGTTTAAATTGTATTTGACAAATGAAAATGTAAAGAAGCGAAAAGATGGAGATAATATGAAACAAATAATTAGTTCTTTGTATTGTTAAAAATTAATTTACTTTTTGTGTGTTAAAAAATAATGTTTTTTATTTGTTATTATAATAAGTATGTCTACCAAAAAAACAATTACAATAAACCCTGATTTATTTAATTATAGTTCAAAATCAAAGACCAAAAAAAATAAAGAGAAAAAAATGCCTGTTATTCCTTCATTAATTTCGCCAAATATATTAAAAAATAAATTATTAGAGCGAATTAAAAATCATAAAATAAGAGAAACAGAAGGTTTAGAAAATAACAAAACAAAACTAGCCGAATCAAATAATACACCGAATTTAAAACCTGTTGAAAACCTAACTTTTACAGATGAATTTAATGACTCTATTTCATACCTTAAATCGCTTTCCAGTCAGAAAAAAATAGATAAAAAAAGGGAAATAATGAATAAAACAATTAAAAGGCCTACTATTATAAGTAATAGTAATAGTAATAGTAACTATTCGTTTGCAAATGTTAACTTAGATTTACCTGAAGAATTAAAAGAAACAATTATGCCTATTGCAAATACAACAACTTTTTCTTTAAAAACAAATGATGTTCCATATGGTATTTTAAAAAATGGTCCGAAACCTACTTATAGAGAATACAATAAAACCCAGCGCGCATTTGAAGTAGTAAGTCCTAAACAAGCATTAATAATAGATAATAAACCAACAATTATAGGAGTTAATAATGAAAGGGAAAAACGAATGAATAATTTAAAAGAAAAATTACAGCAGAAAAAGATGGAGAAACAGAAAGAACAAAATGTTAAAATAGAAGAACCTACTAATAATTATCAAAATCAAAGTCAAAACGTAAATCAAAGTATAAATCAATTATCAAATGAAAATGAAAATGAAAACCAAAGTGTATTTTTTAATCAAGAAAACAAAGTAGCTTTTTCAGATAATTTAGTAAATGATTATTTACAGGATAAAACTCAAGAACCAGTTTTTATTAATAAACCAGTTAAACGAATATTAAAAAGAACAATCAAAAGAAAATATACACTTGGTAAATCTAAAATAAAAAGAACTGTTGGCATTTTATTAAAGGACCGTGCTACTAGAAAAAAAATAATTAATGCTCAAAAGGAAATTCGAAAACACAATATAAATGATGTAAAGGAGTATTTAAGAGAACACAATTTAATTAAAGTAGGAAGTAATGCTCCAAATGATGTTCTTAGAAAAATGTATGAAAATTCTATGTTGGCAGGCGAATTAACAAATATTAATAAAGACACGATGTTGCATAATTTTATAAAAGAGGATATTGAAGATAAATAATATTTTTTTTGAATTATTGATTAATTGATTTAATGATAAAAAAATTATTAAAATATTTTTATATTTTAATAATGGAAACTACAAAAAATAAATTAACTTCAGAACAAATGAAATTTTTTAAAAAGTTGAGTAATTATTTAGATACAAAATTATATTATTATGGAAGTATTCAACGTAATGATTATTTTTTTGGAACAAGTGATATAGATGTGTGTATTTTTACAAATAATAATACGGAAACAAAACACAAATTACTTTCTTTTTTGGGTTTAAAAAAATCAGAATATAAAAAGATTGTTTTAAAATTACATCAAACAAATAAACTAGTATATGGTTATAAAATTAAATACAAAAATGAAGAGAAAAATATTAATGTGGAGTTTGCAATTTATAATGAAAAAGATAAACAGGAAGTATTAATAGAACATAATTTTAAAAAAGAATTGCCTTTTTACATTTCATGGTTACTTATAATTAATAAATTTTTTTATCATACTTTGCAAATAATATCTAAATCATTTTATAATGACTGCAAAAGGTTTTTCATGGATTATATGCTTCAAGGAAAAAATTCTGAATTTGTTATTATAGACTAGTTCCAAACAACTTTTAAAAAAAGTTTGTGCAAAACTTTGTTTTAGTTTTGCTTACAAAATTGTAAGCAAAACTTTTATTTTAATTTATTTCCTATTTTGCTATACTTTTTTTAAAAGTATATAAATATAATACATTATTTATTTATAAGATGGCATTAATCAAAGAATATTTTGATATAACAAAAAAATATAAGGAAGATTATGGAGAGAATAGTGTTTTGTTAATGATGGTTGGCTCTTTTTTTGAAGTTTATGGAATCCTGGATAAGACAACCGGAGTTATTACTGGAAGTAAAATTGTGGACTTTGGCAGAATTTGCGATTTAAATATTGTTGAAAAAAATGTGTGTGTTGGAAAAGACAACGTTGTCATGGCTGGTTTTAAAGATATGATGATTGAAAAATATATAAAAAAAATACAAGAATCAGGGTTTACAGCAATTGTATATACGCAACAACAGGACCCTATTACAAAAACAATTACGCGTTCTTGTGCAGGTATTTTCTCTCCAGGGACTTATTTTCCAAATGAAACAAAGACCCTAACAAATAATATGACGTGTATTTGGGTAAACTTAGTAAATAATAAATTTTTAATAAAAGGAAAATTTGTAGTAGTTGGTGTAGCAAATATAGATATTTATACTGGAAAGACAAGCATTTTTCAATTTACAGAAGCATATATAAATAATCCGACAACTTACGACGAATTGGAACGATTTATTTCTATTTATAAGCCAAGTGAAGTAATTTTTATTTCAAATTTACTTGAAAAGGACGCTGAAAATGTTATTAATTATACGAATATTCAGTGTAAATCAATTCACAAAATTAATTTATGTGAGGAAATATTGGAAAAAGAGTCACTATTTGTTTCCAGAGCAAAAAATTGTGAAAAACAAATCTACCAAAGAGAGATTCTTCAAAAATTCTATAAAATAGCCGATTATGATATATTTATCCAAAATTTTTACGATAATGACATAGCAACCCAAGCATTTTGTTTCCTACTTGACTTTGTTTATCAGCATAATCCATTTTTAGTTAAAAAAATTTCGGAACCTATTTTTGAAAATTGCAGCGATAGACTCGTCCTTGCAAATCATTCTCTAAAGCAATTAAATATAATTGATGACTATAATTCAAATGAATATAGTGGCAAGCATTCATCTGTTTTAAAAATGTTGAATGAATGTTTGACACCGATGGGAAAACGAAAATTTGCATATAATTTTTTAAACCCAACTACAAATGTTGCCTATTTAGAACAAGAATATAATATTACGGCGCATTTTATAAATAAATTGGATGAATATACCAATCCGTTTAAAAAATGCTTGTTAGAAATAAAAGATTTGGCAAAATGGGGGCGTCAAATGATTTTAAAGAAAATTACACCCAAATCATTTTTCTCTCTTTATAAAAATTTGGGGTATATTAAAGAACTATTTGAAATGATACATCAAGACAAAATATTCCAAAAATATTTATTTAACTATGAGCCGAATGTAGATTGTATTGGTGATTTTTCTCAAAATATAAGTGAATATATTACAGAAAAAATAAATATTGAGTTGGCTTCTGAAATTGACCAGCACCAAAACTTTGAGGTTAATTTTATAAATAGTGGCGTAGATTTTGAGCTGGATTTGAAAACGGAATTAATCAAAGATTCGGAAGATAAGTTAGAGGCAATACGCAAATACTTGAATGATTTAATTCCTGAAAAGAGTAAAGGTGCTAAAGAATCTACAAAAACTTATGACTTGGTTAAGATACACGAGACAGAAAAAAACAGTTATAGTTTAGTTTGCACAAGTCGGCGATGCAATTTACTCAAAGATGCTCTTCCTACGAACCCTACTATTGTTAAGTTGTCATATAAATCGTCGTTTTCAAATGATGTGAAAGAATTTAATTTTACAATATCCAAAACACAATTTGAGTTTTTAAAACAAAGCGCGTCCAATAATTTTATTTATGATACTCAGATTGATGAAATTTGCAAGATGATTACAAGTGCAAAAGTTGAAATGAAAGATATTATTACCAAAGTCTTTTATAAATTTGTTGAACATTTTGAAACATTTCAGGATAAAATGGAAAGCATTATTAATTTTGTTACTTTTGCAGACATAATTTATACCAAGGCGTCGATTGCTAAAAAATATAACTATTGTAGACCTACAATTGTGGAGGCAGATAAGTCGTTTGTTAATGCAAAAGGGTTACGTCATAGTTTGATTGAACACTTGCAAACAAACGAAATATACGTAGCGAATGATATATCATTAGGAACTAATTCTGTGGACGGAATATTGCTTTATGGGACAAATGCGGTTGGTAAAACGAGTTTTATAAAATCAATTGGTATTTCACTCATTATGGCTCAATCAGGACTTTTTGTGCCATGTAATAATTTTGTTTATAAACCCTATAAATATATTTTTACACGTATTATTGGAAATGATAATATTTTTAAGGGTCTTTCTACATTTGCGGTGGAAATGTCTGAGTTGCGCACGATTTTTCGTTTAGCAGACAAAAACAGTCTTATTTTGGGAGACGAGTTATGCTCAGGGACGGAAAATACGTCGGCCATTAGTATTTTTGTAGCAGGCATACAACGGCTGCATGGCATCCAAAGTAGTTTTATATTTGCTACACATTTGCACGAAATTGTGGACTATGAGGAGATTACTGGGTTAAAAAGCGTTGTATTAAAACACATGGCGGTTGTATATGATAAGGAACAAGACCTACTTATATATGATAGGAAATTGCGTGATGGCCCGGGAAATAATATGTATGGGCTAGAGGTATGTAAATCACTCAGTTTACCAGATGATTTTTTGGAGGCGGCTTATAATATTCGGATGAAATACAATCCTGGGACGGGAAGCATGCTTTCTCTCTCGTCTTCTCATTTTAATTCAAAAAAAATAATGAGTATGTGCGAAACATGTGGAAAAAATATAGGAACCGAAGTACATCATTTACAATTTCAAAAAACGGCGAATGATGAAAATATGATAATTAATGAGGATGGAAGTAGTTTTCATAAAAATAAATTGGCAAATTTGGCAACTTTATGCGAAAATTGTCATCATAAAATACATAAACAAAATACACAGGGGAAAAAGGTGAAGACAAGTAAGGGGTACCAAATCCACTTTTAATCCACTTTTAGAAAAAGTGGAGCAAAATTGTTTTACTTATTATCTACTATTTTGTTTTAAATGTTATTTTGCTCAACTTTTTTTAAAAGTTGATAAAGTTGATTACCTTCGCCTTCTACTTTTTGCTCTACTTTTTTTAAAAGTAGATTTTTTAAAAGTGGAAGATAATTTATTCAATCCCATATTAAATCCAGTTGCTAAAGTTCCATAAATACTTTTGAACCCTTGTTTAATAGTAGGTTCTGATTTATTTGCTGCATATTTAACATTCTCTCCAATTGTAGATAATCCAGTTTTAACTACAGGCAAAACTCTTTTAGTAGTTCGGCCAATATTTTTAATAATGTTTGTTCTTCTTTTAGAACTTCTCCTAAAACGCGTTTTTGCCATATAAATATATAAATATTATTTAAATAAAATAAAAAATTGAATTAAATTTAAAAATATATAAGAAGAATATAATATATTATAATAGAAAATGATTATTCCTGTCAAATGTTTTACGTGTGGTATGGTTTTAGCTGATAAATACAGATATTATCAAGAAGAAGTTAGAAAACGAAAATTAGCCAAATCTTTAGATGTAGAAAAGGTTATTTATTTAACCAAAGAGTTTCATGAAAAGACGCCTGAAGGAGAAGTATTGGACGAGATGAATTTAATGAAGATGTGCTGCCGCAGGCATTTCTTGACGCATGTGGACATCGAATAAACTTTTAGAAAAATCCACTTTTAAAAAAAGTGGAGCAAAATTGTATTGGTTTTAGAAACATTTATAAAAAATAAAAAGCAAAATTGTATTGATTTTAGAAACATTTATAAAAAATAAAAAGCAAAATTGTATTGGTTTTAGAAACATTTATAAAAAGTAAAAAACAAAATTATAAACTTTAAACATCATTTTTATTTTAAAATTTATAATTTTTTGCTCCACTTTTTTTAAAAGTGGATATATATATGCGTAGTTATAAAAAGAAAAAAGGAGGAAACAATACAAGTAGAAAAAAGCGTCATTTTTATAATATGAAAGGGTGTTCTAATAGTCGATGTTTAAAAGGTGGAGGAGGTCTTGATTTAAGCAAAGTTTATCCTAATCCTGGTAAAGATGGCGGACAAATTAACTGGATAAATCCTTCAACTATGAGAGGTGGATGCGGTTGTATGCAGCAGCATGGCGGTAGATATAAAGGACAAAGAGGCGGCAATAATGGTCTTCCCTATGGTCAAAATTTGCCATTTATGAAAAACCCAGTTGTGCCGAATGGTTTAACCGGGTCGCCATGGAAAGCGGATTTTAAATGGCCTGGCGTAAATGGTGTAAGCGGAGATTATAACCACTATTCTTTAAATAAATATATTCCCGATGTTGTTACTGCAATTAAAAATGTAGGAGCCAATTTTCCATTTTTAAATGGAGGTGGAGGCACTAAAAAAAGAAAAGGAAAAAAAATGTATAAGAAAAGAGGTGGTGGAATTTCAAATAGTTTAGGACAAGATTTAATAAATGGAATAAGAGGTGCTGGATATAGTGCAGATAAATTCGCATCTGGTCTTAGAGGTATTAATCCAGGAGATAATCCATTACCTTATAAACAAGAAGCGTTATTAAATGGAAAGTATAATTAAATAAATAAATAATAAATTTTTTATTTTCTATTTATAATTTATAATTCATGTCTTTTCCTAGAACAATAAATGAGCTTTGTAGCCCCGCGTTATTTTATTTTGTAGTTTCGATTGTAGGTTTGTTTATGATTTTATTTCAAAATATTGGAAATAAACATAGCTATAATTTAGGAACTTTTTCGTGTCGCGTTCCCAATACCATGTTGGTTTTTATTATTAAAATAATTTATATTGTTTTCTGGACTTGGATTCTCAATTTAATTTGCAAAGATGGATACAAGACCATTTCGTGGTTGCTAGTTCTTCTTCCATGGATTCTAATGTTTGTTATGGTTGGCATGATAATGATGAATAAATAAATAGATAAAGATAAATGAATATATTATTATTTTTAATATAATAATAATATAATGAATAACAAAACAAATCAAGATAATAACATTTCAACTGATTTAAAAATAAAAAATAAAAAGTTTAAAAATGGAACTATGTATGAAAAAAATGGATGGAAATATATTTCTGTAAGTGGAAGTCCCAAAGAAAGAGGTTATACTTATGGTTATTACAGCGCACCAGATTTTAAAAAAATACAGACTATGTTGGAATTTTTCATGATGGAATCTTATGGCCAAACATGGGATTACTTTATTAAGGAAATAAATAATGACATTAAAGAAAAATCTCAAAGAGATTTTAAGGAATATTATGAAGAAATGGAGGGAATTGCAGAAGGGTGTACTGCAGGAGGAACTAAAACCACAGTCGATGAAATAATTGCCTGGAATTTTTACCTTTCTATTTCTTATTGGTATGCTACTAAAGGAGAAGGGGATTTTTCTGGTAAAGAAGGCGGCGGTTCAAAAGACCGATGTAGCGCCTTCATCGCTGTAGGCGATTGGACAAGTGACGGAAAAATAGTAGTAGCACATAACTCTTTTTGCGATTTTATTGATGGGCAATATATGAATATAGTATTGGATTTAAAACCAGATAAGGGTTGCCGTTTTATCATGCAAACATGTCCTTGTTGGATATGGAGTGGAACCGATTTTTTTGTTACTGCAAATGGTATTATTGGAACCGAAACGACGATTGGCGGATTTAATAAATATGAAAATAATGTTCCTATTATGTATCGTATTCGTAATGCGATGCAATATGGAAAAAACATGGATGATTATGTTAAAATGTTATTAGACGGCAATTCGGGTGACTATGCAAATTCCTGGTTATTTGGCGACACAAACACAAATGAAATTATGCGTATTGAATTGGGATTAAAATATTATAATGTAGAGAAAACAAAGAATGGGTTTTTTATTGGATTTAATGCTCCTTATGACCCCAAAATCCGCAATCTAGAGTGTGTAAACACAGGATTTTATGATATTCGCCGTCACCAAGGAGCAAGATTGGTGCGTTTAAATGAGTTAATGGACGAACATAAAGGCAAAATAAATATTGATATTTCGCAAAAAATTATTGCTGACCATTATGATGTGTATTTAAAAAAAGAAGATAACCCATGTTCTAGAACAGTTTGTTCGCATTATGATTTGGATGCGAGAGAATACATGTCCCAGGCAGACAGACCCAAACCGTATTCGCCACATGGCGCATGTGATGGGTGTGTTGTTGATAGTGTAATGGCAAAAAATATGTCTTTTAGTGGAAGGTTTGGAAATTCATGTGGTATTCCATTTAATAATAAAGAGTTTTTTGATAAACATATACAGTGGGATTCATTCAGACCTTATGTATTTGATAGACCTACACAACCTTGGGTTTTATTTACTATTACAAATAAATATGGTTCTGTAAAAAGACTGTTAACTAAAAAAAATAAAAATAAACTTAATAATAAAAATAAAACTAAAATTAGAAAAACTGATTCTGGCAAAGAAGATGCATCTGGGTTATTTTAATTTTAAATATTAATATTAAATAATAAATATCAATATTAGTATTATTATTTAATAGTATTCTATTTTATATTAAAAATAAAAATATATAAATTATTATAATTATTATATAAAATGGATGAGGATAAAATGAAAGAACTATCATGGAAACTAATCGATAAATATTTTACAGAAAACCCAAGTAATTTGGTTGCCCACCATTTAGAATCATATAATGATTTTTTTAATGGCGGTATTAATCGAATTTTTCGCGAAAATAATCCAATCCGGTTTTCTGAAAGAGATGATGAAGGAGATAAAAGTGCAAATAAAAACGAGTGCTCACTTTATTTAGCAGGAAAAGATGGTTCTAAAATTTATTTTGGTAAGCCCATTATTTATGATGATAATTATGCACATTTTATGTATCCAAATGATGCAAGACTTCGGAATATGACCTATGGAACTACTATTCATTATGATGTTGATGTTGACTTTGTTTATTATGTTGGAGATGAAAAGAAAGAAAAAACAATTACAATTGAAAAAATTTATTTAGGTAGATTTCCAATTATGCTTCAATCGGATTTATGTATTTTAAATAATTTAAATCGTGATGTTCGTTTTAATATGGGTGAATGTAGAAATGATTATGGTGGATATTTTATTATTGATGGAAAAGAGAAAATTGTTATTCCTCAAGAAAAATTTGCAGACAATATGTTGTATATTCGCGCAAATAAATCCGATGACATTTATAGTTATTCCGCAGAAATTAGGTCTGTATCCGAAGATGCATCAAAACCAATACGAACTACTTCAGTTAAAATAGTGGCACCATCTTCATCCGATATGGATAAAGAAAGCTCTTTTGGATACACAAATAATCAGATTGTGGTTGCCATTCCAAATGTTAGAAAACCGATTCCCCTATTTATTTTAATGCGCGCTTTAGGTGTTAATTCTGACAAGGAAATTGTTAAAACATGTTTGCTTGATTTGGAAAAAAATGCGGACTATGTAGATTTATTTATTCCATCAGTTCATGATGCCAACAAAATATTTGAGCAACAAACGGCTCTAAAATTTATTGCGCTTTACACAAAACGCGGCACTATTTCAGGTGTATATGAAATCCTGTCGGATTATTTTTTGCCTCATATTGGTGAATTGAATTTATTAGATAAGGCCTACTTTATTGGCTACATGGTCTTTCGTATGCTGAAAGTATTTATGAAAGAGGAAAAACCTACTGACCGAGACAATTTCCGATTTAAAAGAGTTGAATTAACAGGTTCCTTAATTTATGATTTGTTTAGAGAGTATTATTTAATTCAAAAAAGAGGAATTGCACTTAAAATTGACCAAGAATACTATTACCATCGAAGTAAATATAAGGACGACGAAGGATTAAGTCAATCCGAAAAACGCTCTCAGAGAGAAAAAGGTCCTCCTAAAAATTCAAATAAATATAATGATGATAGTTTTATTGACTTGATTGAACTAAATTTCAAACAGTTTTTCAAGGACCGTGATGTAGAAGCAGGATTTAAAAAGGCGTTTAAAGGAAACTGGGGGTCAGAAGCCCATACGAAACGACTTGGTGCTGTTCAGGATTTGAATCGACTTAGTTGGAATACTCATATTTCACATTTGCGAAAAATCAATTTGCCAATTGATTCAACATCCAAAGTGATAGGACCGCGTCTTTTAAACAGTTCCCAGTGGGGATTTATTGACCCGATTGATACTCCTGATGGTGGCAATATTGGTCTTCATAAACACATCGCAATTAGCACTCATATTAGTAGTGGCAGTTCTTCTTTTCCAATTATTAACTGGTTAAGAGGCAACACGCCAATCAAAATTTTAATGGAATGTAGTCCAGAATATCTTGGAAACAGCACCAAAGTATTTGTAAATAGTAACTGGATTGGTGTAATTGATAATCCAATTGAACTTGTAAATACGCTGAAATTGTATCGACGTAATGGCGTCATTTCTATTTATACAAGTATTTCGTTTGACTATAGTCATAATGAAGTCAATATTTTTAGCGATGCAGGTAGATTAACAAGACCAATTTATTATGTGGAAGATAAAAAGCCCAGCTTTGAAAGACACGACGTTATGGAAATGCTTAAAAGTGAGAAGATTACATGGGAACAGATTGTTTCTGGTATAAAGAAAAAGGCAGATGTTGGTTTTTCAATTAAAACTGATATTATTTATGATGTGAAAACGTTGTATCCGGATATTTCGGTTGAGTTGGATAAAATGTATGACGAATTGGAAAAAAGTAGGTCTGTGGTTGACTATATAGATACAGCAGAAGAAGAAGCCGCATTAATTGCGGTTAACATAGAAGACCTTAGTAAAAGCCGTTTTTACACTCATCTTGAAATAGACCCATCACTTATTTTTGGTGTTATGGGAAATATGGTTATTTATCCGGAAAACAATCCTCCAACACGTAATGCATTTTCGTGCGGTCAAAGTAAGCAGGCCGTTTCTGTTTATCATTCAAATTATCAAGTCAGAATTGATAAAATGGGGGTTATTTTGAATTATGGTCAGACGCCATTAATAAAATCCAGGTATTTGAAATACATTAATAACGAGGAGCAGCCTTATGGCGTGAATGCAATTGTTGCCATTATGAGCTATACTGGATATAATGTAGAAGACGCCATTTTGATTAACGAGGCCGCCGTTAAACGCGGAATTTTTAGGACCACTTATTATTCGATGTATGAAGCAAGAGAAGAAAGCTCAAAAGTAGCGGGAACCGTAAATTCACGTTTTGCAAATATTGAGAAAAATAATGTAATTGGTATTAAACCTGGATACGATTATAGTTTATTAGATGATAATGGGATGGTTAAGGAAAATACGGCACTAAATGATAAAATTATTCTTATTGGAAAAATTATTAGTAATTTGGAAAGCAAAGAGGCTTGGATTGACGACTCTGTCAAGTCTAAAAAGGGGCAGCTTGGATTTGTGGACAAGTCTTTTGTTACAAAAGGTGAAGAAGGATTTAATATTGCAAAAGTAAGAGTAAGAGAAGAAAGGCTGCCTGCAATTGGTGACAAAATGGCTTCGCGCGCGGGACAAAAAGGTACGCTTGGTCTCATTTTACGAGAAGAAGACATGCCATTTACTGCGGACGGAATTCGCCCCGATTTAATTATTAATCCACATGCTCTTCCGTCTCGTATGACAATCGGCCAAATCGTAGAAAGTTTATTTGGAAAAGTATGTGCTTTGTATGGTGCTTATGGTGACTGTACAGCATTTCAAGTGAAGGGACCCAATTATAGTGTATATGGACCTTTATTAACAAAACAAGGATTTCATTCAAGTGGAAATCAACTTTTATATAATGGTATGACTGGTGAACAATTGCAGGCGAATATTTATATTGGACCTACTTACTATATGCGTTTAAAACACATGGTAAAAGACAAGATTAATTATCGTGCTCGAGGTCCCAATACATTTTTAACAAGACAAGCGGTTCAAGGAAGAGCGAATGACGGTGGGTTGCGTATTGGAGAGATGGAACGCGACGGTGTTTTGGCGCATGGTATGTCGTATTTCTTGAATGAATCATTTTTAATAAGAGGAGACGAGTATTATATGGCAATTTGCAACAAAACAGGCGCAATTGCAATTTATAATGAAGCTCGAAACTTGTTTTTGAGTCCTTATGCGGATGGACCTATTAATTTCCACACAAACCCAGATGGTTCTATGAATATTAAAAATATATCTAAATTTGGCAGGTCTTTTAGCATTTTGAGAATTCCATATTCTTTTAAACTATTAATACAGGAATTGCAGTGTATGAATATACAAATGAGATTAATTACGGATGAAAATGTGGATAAATTATTGGGAATGAGTTATTCTAATAACATTAGTAAGTTGTTGCAAGTTGACAAATCACCTAAAGATGTAATTCCTGATTATGTTGCCAATATGAAGTACAAATTACAAGCCGAAAAGAGAATGAATCTTTTTCCAAATGAAAATCCAATTTTGCCAGATGAAAGTGATTTTATTGAAAGTGAAAGCACATTAGAACAGGAAGATTCTGACTATGCATCTTATGAACCAAATTCACCAGAATATGCTGCTTTACCTCAGTCACCAGATGAGTCTATTGAAAATCTTGTAAAAGAAGTTAAGCCAGATGGAACTATTAATGTTAGACCTCGATTTGATTCGTCCTATTTAAATTACATTTTTTCAAATATGCCAAATGAGATTAAACGACGATTGCTTAGTGAACCTGAAAATGAACAGATTGAACAATTGAAGGAATTATATAAAATGCAATTTGATAAATATCCTCCTGAAAGACAACAGTATGTTTTGAAAGATTTGGCTTATAAAGATTATGAATATGATGTATATAATTTAGCAAAATATTTAACAAATGGAAATCAAGGAAAGAGTGTAAATTTTAATGAACCTTTAATTAGAAAACCATTATCTAGTATAGGAAAAAAGGAAGTTAGTATTTTAAATGTTGAGCCCCCGGTTGAAGAGTCAGATGTTAAAGAAGAAAATAGTAATGATAATAATAATAATAATAATGATAGTAATAATAATGATAGTAGTTCCAAAAAAGTAAGCTTTGACACACCGAATACTGATAGTAATAGTAGTAGTAGTACAACTAGAAAAATTACTTTGTAAATATTTTTACCGGTTTAAATAATATTATTAATTAAATTTATTAATAATATTTTAATAAAATTGAAATAAAAACAATTCTGTATGATTATATTATATTACAATAATGGCATCACAAAACAGCAGTAGTTTAATCTCGTCTATTTATAATTCTAGAAAAAATGTCTTGGATTTAATGGAAAAACAGGGTTACAACGTAGAGGATTATTCGCATTTTAGCATTAATGAAGTGAATTCGATGAAGCAAAATAACCAGTTAGATATGCTTTTAGAAAAGAAGGAAGATGACCCTGATACAAAGAAAAAAAATAAAATTTACATTCGATATTATTTAGCAAAAATGATTCGTCCCAATAATATTGATGAGATGATTGAGGATTTATTTAATGTTGAACAGATTCTAACAAAGGACGATACTTTGTTTATTATTATCAAAGATGATATGAATGAGACTCTTACAAATAAATTAATACATTTATGGGAAGCGGATGGTATTTTTATTGTTATGATTAATATTAAACGATTGCAGTTTAATATATTAAATCATGCATTAGTTCCAGAACATATTGTTTTAAATAATGCAAAGGTAGATGAATTTATGAAAAAATACAATATTTTGAATAAAATTCATATTCCTGATATTTCAAGATTTGACCCTGTAGCACAAGTAATTGGTTTAAGGCCTGGAAAAGTATGTCAAATTATTCGACCGAGTAAAACATCGGTTACGGCAGACTATTTTAGGGTTTGTGTATAAATCCACTTTTTAAAAAAGTGGAGCAAAATTTAGTTCGTTTTTAGGAAATCCATTTTTTTCACTTTTAAGAAAAGTGGATTTAATTTTTTGCTCCACTTTTAAGAAAAGTGGATTTTTTAAAAGTGGATTATAATATAGATGGTATTAAAAATTGAAGAAATAAATAAAAAATTTATGAATAAAGATGAATATATTGCAGATATGAATAATACTTTAGATGTTACTAATGCGCAAATTAGTGCTCTTGTTGACACTTATATAGCAACAAATGTAACACCTAATAAAACAACGTTGGATAATTACATACTACAAATACAAGGAAATATAGCAGACCTAAAAAATAGTTTTGATGGTAATTTATTAGTTAATATAGGAGAAATAGATAATAATATAAATAGTTCAAGTCAATTAATAAAAGACCAGAAATTTTTATACAACAAAGCTTATTTACAAAATTTCTCTATGTTAGTAGGAATTGGTTTTACTTGTTTATTTTTAGTAAAGGGATTTAGAAATTAATAAATAATGAATTTAATTTTTTTATTTTTAATATTTTTTAAAATAAAATGTTTTCTTTTTTATTACCAAAAAAAACTATGTTAAACACTACACACAATTTTAATAAACCTATTACAAATATTGAATTTAGATTAGGAATGTATCATAAAAGAGCATCTGGTATAAAAATAAAACAAAATGATACTGTTTCTGATTCAAATGAATCAAATGATAAACTAATTCAAGGTGGTAGTTTATTTGTTATTTTAGCATCAATTACATCATTTTGTTACTATTTTTTATTTAGAAAAGATTTAAATTCAAATTTAATTGGTTTTTGAACGATTATTTTTGTTTTGTTTTCTTTTTCTTTATATAATGGGCTTGGAAACACTTTTAAAACAATATGATGATACATTTAAACTTTATCAAGATAAAAACAAGGCATATTTAGATTACATTAATAATCCTACTAATACAGAAACTGTTATTAATAAAGATTTAATTAGTATTCCTAATTATGAATATATAGGAACAGGCGATCCTATTTCTGAAACTCATATATCTACTGTTGAATTGTGTAAAGCATCCTGCTCAGCAACTTCTACGTGTAAAGGGGCTACATTTAGTAAACCTAAAACTGATACAGATTTAAATTGCACTCTAAAAACAGTTTCTAGTGGAGATGGTTCAATAAAAAGTAAAGCAGACTCTTATGCAATTTTTAATAAAAGATTGCAATTTTTAAATGACTTAAAGTCATTAAATGATCAATTAACGAGTATTAATACAAATATAACAAATTATATAAAGGCAAATAAAAATGCAATGTCAACAAAATTATCTAATAATCAAAAAACTCTTATTAGATTAAATAATGATTTAAATTATTTAGTTGGTGAAAAAGAGGGTATTGAAGATAAAATCAAGTCGATACAAGAAATAGACAGTAAGATAGATGATAGCTCTACTATTGTAATAATGAACCACAGTTTTTTTGGCGTATTATCATTTATAGCCGTTTTTGTATTCATATTATTTTTGTATATTTTTACTAATAGTATTAGTAATAGTAATAATAATTTAGGAAACCAATTAAATTTTCAACAAAGTATTGACAACGGAACTATTTATTATAATATGATATTTTTAGTAGTTTTATTTGTTTGCGGTTTTTTTGTGTGGAATTATAGAATTACGATTGATAACTGGTTTAAAAAATATTTTTTTAATAGTACTTAATTAGTATAATGGGAGCTTTTTTAAGTATAGAAGATGAGTCTTTAAATGATGAATCTTTAAAGAATGAGTCTTTAAAGGATGAGTCTTTAAAGGATGAATCAAATAAAAAAGAAAATTATGATTTAATTGAAGAGCCTATTGTAAAATCAGGTGGAAAATCTGTTTCAAATAAAAAAAAAACGCGAAATAAAAAAAAATCAAGTAGTAAAACTAAGCGTTATCGGTTTTAGGTAAATTGCTATATTTTATTTTATTATTAAATTAATTAGGTTCTATTAATTTAATAATAATTAATATTTAATATTTATATATTATTCTATATTAATGGATACAATTTTAAATATATTTAAAACGGATGATGCAACTCATCATTCTTTATATCATGGAAAAAAGTTTAATACCAGGAAATATCATAATAACTGTAATAATTTAAACAATAATTGGTTTGATAATTTAAACTCTAAAAAAGAAGGATTAAAAGAAGGGTTTGATTCATCAAAGCCAAGTTATAGTAAACTAAGGAACGAATATACAGACCTTTTAAAACAATATAAAACACTTTCTGATGAAATTACTGCTGCTGATGTAGAATATGCTTCTAGAACAAATAATGTAACATATAATAATAAAAATATTCGTTTTACAAATACAGATACTACAACATCAGTAGTAACTTATACATATGCATATGTTACAAATAAGGGATTTGTTAAAAAATTTACAACGGAAGCAATTTTTAATAAAACAGCAGGACTGAATGGATGTCCTTTTAATTTTATAGATGTTAATATTCCTTGGATTACTGATTATGATGTGCCAGGTGCTAAAATTCAGATGCCTAATAGCGGTCCTAAATTAGTTGTAGGTGCTGTTATGACACAAGGGCAAAGTTGCGGTTATGAAGGAACAAATGTTTATGTGGATAAAATGAATGATACTGTTAGTTCTCGATTTGTAGGCTGTTTTGATAATACTTTTAATACTGTAGATGGTTCTGGGTATCCATTAGGAAATAATTACAGCAGCGCAACTGCCGGTGCTTACGCGGACCCTTTGCAGAATTTTATTGTTAATGGTAATTTTACTGTTGCATCTTCAACTTTAAATACACCTGCTACCCCAGATTTAATTTCACCTTGGTCTACTACAAGTACAAACAATTTAGTAACGATTATTAATAGTGGAAATACAAATACTGTTCTTTCACCAACTAATTTAGTATATACTACACCTTATCCGAATGGTTCTGTTTGTGTTTCCTTAAAAGACACCGGTGATTTGTCTCAAACTATTACTAGTTTAACTGCAGGGGCTTATATTCTTACTTTTAGTGCGTGTGGATTGACTACTGCAAATCCGATTAGTGTTTTTTTAAATACAACTCTAGTACAAACTATTACTCCTACGGTCGGTTCTTGGTCTTCTTTTTCTGTATCTATTACTGTTTCTACAACAGGTTCAAATATAATTAAATTTGAAGGAACAGGAACAGCTGGTCAATTGTCGGCAATTCAAAACATTCGATTAACAAATGGAACACCAAATGCTTATACAAATGCAGTAACTTTTGATGATTGTCAAACTGCTGCTAAGGCCGGTAATTTTTCTTATTTTGGTTTTCAGAATGTAGACAAGACAACTAGTAAAGGGTTTTGTTCTTTAAATAGTAGTTTAACTGTTTCTAATTTAAATCCTGCAAATACATTATCGGTTGTTAATTTATTAGCAGCTGGAAGCACTACTGCAAATACTAAAGGCTTAACAGCAACTTTAGCGAATGACGCTACTTTATATGTGAATTTAACAGGAGGAGGTAAAAGTTTGATGTCTACAAATACACCAAAACCTACATCTACATCATGCTATTTAATTTTATCAGATGATGGAACTGTGAAAATCTATCAATTTTCACCTGGATCAAATGGAATTCCAGCGCCTTCAACAGACACTTTATTATGGAATGCGGTATATACTCCAACTCAACTGGTTGCAAATCCGGATTATGCGGCATCTAATTCAAGTAGTAATAATAAAGGTATTACAAACAATTGGATACCAAACGGTGTACCATTAAATCCTGGTAACTTTGTTGGGTCGCCAACTGGAAAAATTTATTTAATAATGAATGCTGATGGAAAATTGTATTTAAATACATCTAAAAAAGTTTCAGGATGTAGTGCAAATACTTCTACAAAGGTGATGGAAGGAGTAGGCACAAATAATGCTTCTTTGTATAAAATAAATACCGCGGCAGATAATTTATTTACTTATTTGGGCAAATTGTTTTTTATTAGTGAAGATGACTCTTTAAAAATGTACCCTGATTCAAATAAACAACTTTCAAACGAATATATAACGCTTACAAATTATAATACTCCTACGGATACAACCTATAATTTAGATGGTGGGTCCAGTTCAGACTCTTTGGATAAATGTAAAACAGCATGTAATAGTAATTCACTTTGTTATGGTTATTCTTATACGGATTCAACAAAAACATGTCAATTAAAAACATCCGCGTTTAGTAGTGATACAGGAACAGGTTCTACTACTGCAGGAACAAATTTATATGTAAGAAAAGAAATATATAAAACAAAGCCTTCTGGTTTAAGTGATGTAATTAATCCTATTTTTTCAACGCAAAGACAAAATTATCCTGAAAATGGTAATGTTGCTGCAAGTTATGGTTACACCACTTTGCTTACTGATAAAAGAGCAAAAATGGCTGAATTACAAGAAAAAATTAATAAATTAGAGCTAGAAATTCAAAATTATGGTCCTTCAAGTAATACTAATTTAGGTTCGATGAATGACTATATAAATGAAATAAATTCTAATAATAATAAAATTGTTAATATGAAATCTTCTGTTAGAAATACTAATTTAGATAATATGTTAGGAGATACTGATTTAGTTGTTTTACAGGAAAATTATAAATATTTGTGCTGGAGTATTTTAGCAACTGCATCTGTTTTAGTTTTTGTGAATGTTTCAAAATAAATAGCTTTATTCATTATAATAAAATTATATTATTTTATTTTATTATATATAATATGCCAAATATTGCTAATTATGATTATCAGCTACAACAAAATCAAGAATTAGTAGAACAGCTATTAAATGATATTCAAAATTTACAAGATTTAGAAAATACTTTACTTACTACTTTAGAGACTTCAACAATAACTGCTGAGGAAAAAATGAGAATAATTTCAAAAGTTAATTCTATATCTGATATGCGTAATAATTTGTATTCATCTTTAAATAAAATTAATGGCTATTATGATTCATTAAATTCCGCAGCATCATCTTCAATTACTGACCAATCAAGTGCAATTAAAGTTATTGAAGAACAATTAAACAAAACTAAAAAATCCTTGATGGATTATGAAACTGATAAAAATAATAAACTTCGTTTAATTGAAGTGAATTCATATTACAGTCAAAGGTATTCTGAACATTCCAAAATAATGAAGATTTTAATTTATACATTAATTCCAATTATATTTTTGTCCATTATAAATAATACCGGATTAATACCTTATAGTGTTTTTATTATATTGACTATTATAATATTACTTTACGGAGGTTTTTTATTTTTTAATACTCTTTTGTCTATATGGTCACGAGATTCTATTAATTATCAACAATATTTATGGTCATTTAATAAAGAATCAGCGCCTCTTCCTGTTGCAAATGGTTCTAATTCGAACCCTTGGGCATTACCAAATTTAGGAACATGTGTTGGCTCTAATTGCTGTTCAACGGATACTTATTATGATACAGAAACAAATACTTGTAAAAAAAACACTAATTAAGGGTTATTATATTTAAAATATTATTGTATATTAATATGCCTATAACATTAACAGCAGCTCAACAAACTGAATTAGATAATTATCAATCATCCTTAGACCATTTTAATAATTTAAAAGATACTTATAATGTTTATAATTATTATAAAGATAGTTCAAAAACAGCAGGTTTAGATATTCGAACAAATAATAGGAAAACGTTTTATGAGGAACAAGGAATTAGTAATTTGAATTATTATTATGATGTTTTGTTTTATATATATTTTTTTGTTTTTATTGCAATCATTATTGCTTTCTTTACAAGCCAGCTTAATTATAGTTTGGCAATAAATATTGTTATCATTATAGCAATCATAATTTATCCATTTGTTTCTACAAGTATTTTTGCATATATAATGAAATTTTTTACCGGTGTAAATAATTTATTTCCTACGGATATTTATACAAAATTATAAGAGAGAAAAAGTATAAAAATAACTACTTATTATAATAAATACTTATTATAATAATGAAATTATCAAAAACCAGCGAAATATTATTATCTTATTTTATTGAAAATAACTGTATCAAACCTGACATCCAAACAAAAAAAACAGATGCTATTTTGTTAAAATTGTATGACGATATAATGGAGGCCAATCTTTTTTTACAAAAAAATAATAAGTTAAAGAGTGAAATACTTACTGGACTACAAATCAAAAAAATTACTTTAAAAACGCAAATCCCAAAACCAACCATTTTTAATTATAATAGTTTTCCAAAAATGGTAATGGACCATATTGAACACCATTCAAGATTCTTGTTGACCTATAATTTTTCTCTCTTGGAAAGAAAAATAAGACTAATTTTTATAGTCGAAGACTCAAATGCAGAAGCAAATATACAAGTTTATAACAACTATGTAAATTACATAATAATTTGGTTATTTATTGTAAATAAATATGGTTCAAAAAAATGCTCGGCTAATTTTACAACCTATTTTTACTTTTCATCTTTAGAGAAAAAATTACCTGATGCATCAGATGTTGTATTAGAACAAACCCATGTAAATACTGCATATACTACTACTTGTCCTGTTGACTCTGAAATAGTCATTTTTAGGAGAGAAGAATGGTTCAAAGTATTTATTCATGAAACTTTCCATAATTTTGCGTTGGATTTTTCGGATATGAATAATACTGAATGCCATAAACACATTTTGTCTTTATTTCCAGTTAATTCTCAAGTGAATTTATATGAATCATATACTGAGTTTTGGGCAGAAATAATAAATGCGCTTTTATGTAGCTTTTTTTCTCTTAAAGACAAAAATAATGAAGAAGAATTCCTGACAAATGTAGAGTTCTTTTTGAATTTAGAGAGAACATTCAGTTTCTTTCAAATGGTCAAAATCTTGGAATTTTTAGGACTTGAATATAAAGATTTATATCATAAAAATAAAAAAAGTGTTAGTTTAAGGGATACGCAATATAATGAAAAAACAAATGTGCTTGCATATTACATTATAAAAACAATTTTGATTGATAATTATCAGCATTTTTTAATGTGGTGTTATCGCAATAATTTTTCTCTCTTACAGTTTAAAAAAACACTTGCTAACCAGGCTGAATTTTGTAAATTCATCGAGAAAAAATATAAATCCAAAGGGTTTTTGGATTCGGTAAAATGCACAGAGGATTTTTTTGAAAAAAAGGGGTCTACAATAAAAAATCCTGTTGTTTCATTTTTATCCAAAACGATGAGGATGACGATTTGCGAGATAGATTAATAAAAAATAATATATTTATTATTATTATATGGCAAGTTGTTATTTAAATAAAAGTAAAAGTAAAAAGTGCAAATTGTATTTTATGAAAAATAAAACATGTTGTAAAAATTCAAAGTTAGGTCAAGATTGGTGTTGGAATAAAAAAACAAAAAATAATTGTTCTATAGTTAAACAAAAAATGAAATGTCGTTTAGTAAAAGGAAAAAAAGAAACTTGTTGTATTAATCCGTTAAAAGGACATTGGTGTTGGAGTAAAAATATAAAAAAAAATATATCACGAAAAATGAGAAAGAATTGCTGTAAATAATTAATTTTTCTTCTTATTCATTTTTTTCCTCTTTTATATGAGTTGCACAGTATTTATGGTCTGTTTTGGGAAGTCGCATACATTTTGCCCCTGATTTTGTTTTACAGCCGCATATATATTTGAACATCCCGTTAGGCATCGATTTTTTATTTGCTCTCCATGCTTCGCTGGCTTCATCAAAATCGATGTCGACTGAATATAAAGCGCTTCTTGATTGACTTCTTGTATCCATTTTTCTTTAAATTATTATTTTTATACATTAAATTAATAATTTAAAAGCATTTCAATTTTATATTTTATATTTTATATTTTATATTTTATATTTTATATTTTATATTTTATATTTTATATTTTATATTTTATATTTTATATTTTATATTTTATATTTTATATTTTATTTTTTATATTTTTATTTTTAAGTGTAATAAAATAATTTAATACATTCATCGTGCAATAAACTATTTTTTCCAAACAAAGATAACTCGTATTCTAATAAACATTCCATAAATTTTTTATTTGGGCATATTTGGTTCCTTCTTTTTCTAACTAAAAGAAAAACGGTTTTTAAATCCAATTTGTAATATTTCATTATGTAAGCAATTACGATGGTTGCCGACCTACTTACTCCAGCAGCACAATTAACCAACACCCTATTTTCCTTCTTTATTATCTCTCCTATTTCATCAAAGTAGAGAGAAATATTACAGTTATAATCATCTGTAAATTTATAATTATAAACTATTACATTTGGATTTGTATTTATAATTTTTAATCCTTCAGCAACACAAATTATACAAGAAATATTTCTATTTTTTATTGTGTCTGTATCATTTGCATCAAACATGTCACCTAAATATAATTTATTTTTGATTATTTCAGTCATTATATTATTATTATTATTATTATTATTATTATTATTATATTACTAAATAATAATAATTAAAATAGTATTAAATACATAATTATTACCTTAATAAATGTCCACCATGGAAAATTCTGAAAAAGGCGAAGTAAAACAAAATGAAATCAAATTCACCGAAATAAAAACGCTTGACAATTCTCTCCTTCAAAAATACGATGTTAAATTATATGGAAGCGATAAAGATACCTATAATATTATTAACGACTTTTTAGAAGACAACCAAAGTGAGAGAGCGTTTTACATTATTAATTTGGGAGCATTAACAGATTCTTATAATAATTGGCTTCGTTTATTACCAAATGTGAAACCATATTATGCTGTTAAATGCAACCCAAATCCAGTAATTTTGGATGCTCTTGCTTCTCTCGATTGTAATTTTGATTGTGCAAGTGAAAATGAAATGAAAATGGTGATTGAAATAACAAAGGACCCGTCGCGTATTATTTTTGCAAATCCTTGTAAAATGTCGTCTCAAATTCGATATGCAAGGGCAAATGATGTCGACCTAATGACGTTTGATTGTGAGGAGGAATTGTATAAAATAAAATTGTATCATCCTTATGCAAAATTAGTGCTACGTTTAGCGGTGGACGACAGCAAAAGCAGGTGCAAATTCAATAAAAAATTTGGATGTAAATTGTCTCAAGTAGAAGAGTTACTGAATATTGTAAAGACGCTAAAATTGGCAGTAATTGGGTTCAGTTTTCATGTTGGAAGCGGATGTTCTTCAGCAGACACTTTTTATAGTGCAATTCAAGAATGCAGAAAAGCATATGAAATTGCTGCAAAAATAGGAATTGATATAAATATAATTGATATTGGAGGTGGGTTTCCAGGTATTGACCGAGATATTAAATTTGAGGATACCGCAAAACGGATTAATGATGCGATGACCGATTTTTTTAACGAGGAACTAGAAAAAGGCAGTATTCAATTTATTGCTGAACCTGGAAGATACTTTGCAGAGTCTAGTCATACTTTAGTTTTGAATGTTATTGGTAAAAAAAACGTTGTAGATGAAGAGACAGGAGAGAAAATAATTGTATATTACTTGAACGATGGTATTTATGGGTCATTTGGCTGTATTTATTTTGACCATAATCATCCATCTGTGTTGCCTTTTAACGAGAGAAATGATAAGGTTCATAAAAGCAGGTTATTTGGTCCAACGTGCGACTCAATTGATTTAATATCAAATGAAATTATGTTGCCTGAGTTGGCAATTGGTGAATGGGTTTATGTTGAGAATTTTGGCGCATATACAGTTGCATCTTCAAGTAATTTTAATGGATTCAAAACAAACGTATTCAAATATATTTTTCGGTCTTAGAAAATATTTTATTATTTTATTATTTTATTATATATGTCTGATTTTGTAATTCAATTGAGAAAATTTGTGGTAGAGAATAATATTGTTGGAACGTCTGCGGGTGTTTGTATTGCTTTAGCAACTAAAGATGGTATTCAGTCTTTAGTTGGAGACATTATAATTCCTGGAATGGTTATATTACTTCACGGTTTACATATTGATTCTTTAACCAAAATTTTACCTGTTAATGGAAAATCACAATTAAATATTATTGATTTTTTGAAACAGCTAATAACATGGGTTTTAATTATTATTTTATCATTTGTTTTTGTTAAAGTTGCATTTGAATACTTATTGGGTATTACAAACAATAAAGATGAAAAACCTGTTACTAATACGAATGAAAATAATGATATGAATAAACCTAAGGAAAGCTTTATGCAAGGTAGGTTCTATTAATATTAATAATAAATTTATATTTTTTCTTTTATTTTTTCTATAACAGGAAGAGTATAAGGTTGTATTAAACTTCTAATTATATCAGTATAATTTTGAATTACATCTAAAAACGAGACAAATAGTATATATATACCAGCAGAATAACAAACTTTTCTATCAAGTTCTGTAAATATTAACTTGTTTTTTCTATATTTATTAAATCGATAAATTAAAAACAAAGATATGCACACTTTAACAACAAAATTAATTGATAAGAAAATACTGGGTTTATTTGAAAAATATCCAATAATAAATAAAACTGTTATTATTTTGGTTAAGATACCAAAATAATGAATAAAGTAAAACGAAATATTATAAAAAAATTTGTTATCAACTAAAATGTCGGACATTATATAATGTAATAAAATATAATAATAATAATAATAAAAACCAAATATAATATTTTATTATAAAATTGAAATCATATTTTAGTTAATTATACTTTATATACAATTTATAAATTACAATATATAATGGGAATAAGACATCTGAATAAATTTTTACGTAATGAGTGCAGGGGTGAAAACATAAAACTTATAAAGGTTGCAGAATTATCTGGCAAAAAAATTGCAGTCGATATTAGTATTTACTTATACAAATTTGTAGGCGACGGATTATTAATAGAAAACTTGTATCTAATGTTGGCTATTTTTAGATATTTTAATATAATTCCAATTTTCATTTTTGATGGGAAAGCACCGACTGAAAAAAAGGAACTACTACAACAACGAGCTGATAGTAAGAATGCCGCGCGCGAGGAGTTTAATGCTTTAAAGCAACAGCTAGTTGACATAACAGATAATGATGATAAGCAAGAAATTACAAACGCGATGGATTTATTAAAGAAACAATTTGTTACAATCAGTAAATCTCAGATACAATTGGTTAAATTATTAATTCGGTCTTATGGTGCAACTTATTTTGATGCGCCAGGTGAGGCCGATGAATTATGTGCATCTCTTGTTATTAAAAACAAAGTGTGGGCTTGTTTAAGCGAAGATATGGATATGTTTGTTTATGGGTGCCCTCGAGTGTTGCGATATTTCAGTTTAATGAATCAGACGGTTGTTTTATACAATACAGAGGGGATTTTGGACAATTTGGATATTAGTCAAAAAGAGTTAAGAGAAATTTGCGTTTTATCTGGGACTGATTATAATTGCAATTTGGAAAATAAAAATGAGCCTAATTTATTTAAAACACTTACATTTTTCAAAAAATATAAAAAGGATGTAAAAAAAGATAAAGTTTCTAAGGATTTCTATGAATGGTTGAATGAAAATACAGAGTATATTGACGATATTGAACTATTGAAAAATATATATAATTTATTTGATTTGAATAGCTCAAGTCAATTGCACGAAAATATCCAAGTTTTTGATAATATTAAAATTGCAAATGGACCTATTGTTAAAAGTGACTTGTATTCTATTCTGGAAAAAGATGGGTTCATAATAAACTTTTAAAAAAAGTTTAGCAAAATTATTGTAGATATTTGGTTTAAATATTTATATTTTGGTTTAAATATTTAATTTTTTATTTTATACACCTTTTCTCATTTCAAATGCCCATTTTATATAAAGTATTATTTTATATAAAAATTATTTAAAAATGTATTACTATATTGTATTAGTAAAATGGAATATGAAGACAAAATAAAAGAATTAGAAGAAGAGTTAAAAAAAACAAAGGATGAATTAAATGACACCAAAGAACATCTTAAGAAATACACAGCTCCTACACGAAGTAAAACCTATTATGAAAACCATAAAGAAGAAATTATACAAAAAGTAAAAGACCACAAACAAAATACAAACTATACGTATATTGCGTCTCCAGAACAAAAAAAAGAATGGGCAAGAACAGCA
>Ga0315284_10000863_pt1 | contig 41551 bp, 65 predicted proteins | sample YL17G09_16_MG_FD_203696 | JGI IMG/M metagenome (GOLD analysis project Ga0315284, IMG submission 203696) | Sediment microbial communities from Yellowstone Lake, YNP, Wyoming, USA - YL17G09_16 | ecosystem: Environmental > Aquatic > Freshwater > Lake > Sediment | place: USA: Wyoming | collected...
CTGTAAAAGAACCATTAACATTTAATGTAGATACTGGACTCTTTGTTTTTATTCCTACTGATTGAGTTATTTCAACATTAGTTGTATTAACATACATATTTCCAGAAACATTCATAGCAGTTGCCGAAGTTCCAATAGTTAATAAATAATTAGAAGCAACATTATTTCCTATTCCTAATCTCGTTAAATTTGCTATTGTGTCATTTTTTATTCCTAAATTTGCATTAACATAATTATACATTGAAAGATTAATTGTTGACATAGGAATACCATTTATATAAACATCATCTCCTGTAATATTCAATCCCCTAAAAAATCCTCTTCTCCATATTAAACTTGTATTTCCTATATCATAAGTATTATTCACAGATGGAAAAATAGAACCATTATTTATTATTCCTGAAGATTGTAGATAACTTCCGGAAGGCAAGGTTAAATTCTGTGCAAATATTTCTCCATTTTGTATTGTTATTCCTCCAGCTTCATATTCTCCACCAATATAAACAGGGCCTCCACCTTGATTAATAGTTGTAACATTAATTGAACTAAAAGCCAACGATGTTCCATATATACTTCCAGTAACTCTTAAACTTCCAATTACAGCAGTATTTCCAGAAATATTTATTGCTTTTCCAATACTAATAAAATCTCCAGTATCTGTTGTTAACTCAGGATTATTTCCAACCAAATTAATTAACAAACTTCCTCCTGTTTTTCCTGCAAGTTTCAAATAATTATTATATGGATTGGTAAATTTAATTCCTGTTGTTGTAAGTGAAGTTAAATCTATAAGTATTACTCCCAACTCACTTAAATTTATATTAGAATCAGAAGTATTCAAATTTAAATTTCCTTTTATAAAAACATTTCCATTTTCATCAATTGAAAATAATTCTGCTGTGTTTTCACTTCCATTAAAAACTCTTAATGGTTTAAATATTTCCTGAAATGCAGTGTTAATTGTAAAAGTAAAATTACTATCTCCATATCCTAATTGAGAAGAATTGTCATAACAATTTACATTCCAAGTAATAGAATCTCCATTATTAAAATTCTGATTAAAATAATTAATTGTTATTCCATCTCTTGTAACTGTAGAAGAATTTGTCTGATTTAAATGCCAAGCAATTGAATTTGTCTTAAAATATAAACTACAATTATCTATTCCAAAATCTTCATAAACTTTATATCCAAATATAATATTAGTTGTTGTTTGTGTTGAACTATCTGCTGGAGTATAAAGTGTAACTACTGGAGGATTATCTTCACCAGAAAGTGGAGAACAAGTATTACAATCTGAACTTAATCCACTTGGACAAGTAGATAAATCATAAGGTGCTCCACAACCAAAATCACAAGAACTTGCTATTGGAGAACCACAACTTGTTCCAATTAAAACATAATTTCCACAATCCTGAGTTGCAGGAACTGCTGGTATGCAACCACCACTTCCACAGGTTTCAGCATTATAATAACCACAATATCCTCCAGAATGATATGTTGCTGCTTGGTTATAACTATCTCCTAAATCCTTACAATCAATTAAACTGCTCCAGAAACTTTCTCCACCTAAACACTGGAAAGCATCATTTGGCGACTGACAAACAAAACTTCCCTGAGTATATTGTGTTCCATCATTTACACAAGCTGTTGAAGTTTCTGCACAATATTCTCCAATAGTTCCAATATTATCATTATAACACCATCCTGTTGCTTGATTTATACAAACAGGATTATCACTTAATCCCCCCCATTCTTTGTTTGCACATTCAGAAGTATCAAGTAAAGCGGTAAGACAACTTCCTGTTGAAGAACAATAAGAACTTGAATTACATTGTGTGTGAGCATTACAGGAACTATAACAAGTATTGTCTGGTTTGCACATATAAGGATAACAATCAGCGTCATTACAAGTTAATGCTATTGTAAATGTTCTATTAGCACTTGCCCATACACATTGTGAAGAATTATCACAAACCTGAATATTATATTTATAAGTTCCTTGTGGTATATTTCTTACAACAAAACTTGTGCTGTTAGAAGTTCCATTAATCATTAATGTCTGATTAAATGCCCAAGTTCCAGTTGTATTTGTCCATATAGAAGCATTCTTTAACATTATATCATCTGTCTGAATTCCAGTAAGAGTTGCATTATTTATATTAAAAGTTTGTCCATCTGTTGTTGTTAAAGTAGATGTTGGTGGATTATCAATTGCTGGTGGAACTCCTCCAATATCTGTATATCCTAATGAAATGCTATTCTCATAAACATTTTCACTTGCACTTCTTGACAATACACTTTTAACCTGAACATATCTTCCATCAGAAACAGATACAGAACAAGCACCAGTATTACATCCAGAACTATAAGAACTCCATGGATATTTTTCTGTGTTGTTTAAAGCAATTATTTCTGCTCCACTAAGACTTCTATCAAATACCATTATTTCATCTAATGAACCATTAAAAATTGCACTTGCTGTTCCTGCATAATCTCTTCCAAATTTTATATTATTAGAAACATTTCTCGGAAGTCCGATTAAAGTTACTTTCCCCTTATACACCCCATCTAAATAACCATAAGCTGTTCCATTATAACCAATAACGACATTATGCCAGTTTGTATCATTTACAGTTCCAAGACTCATTGAACTAGTTGAACCAGATACATTGTAAATATAAAAATTAAATCCAAATGCAGACCCTGTTCTAATAAAAAATGAAAAATTTGCAGTATTTCCAGAATTTCTAAAATCCACAAGATATTCTACTGCAGAAACACTTAAAGCATTTCTTTTAAACCATATACTAACTGTGAAATTATTTTGTGCATTTATTTCCAAAGAATTAGTTGCATTTATTCCTCCAGTAGACTTTGCAGAACTAACATAAGCACCATTAAATTTTCCATTCGCAGTAAAACTATCAACACTTGAACCATAAGTAAATGTCCTATTAAATCCAGAATAATCTTTCAAACTACCATCATCCATTTTTAGATAATAAGTTAATCCATTAGGATTTCCATTTGTCAGGTTATGAGTTCTTACATAATTATATATATCACTTCCAGAAGGTTCTGTTGAAACATAAGAAATATTGCTTATTGTCTTTGTTGTGTTTAAATCAGCAATTCCAGAATACCATTCTCCTGTCAGATTATTTCCTGAAAGATATAAAATTCCAGAAAGAATCTGTGTGTTATTTGTTATCCCGTTTTCTATTGAAGTTATATCATAAATATTAGTATGAAATCCAATAGTAATTGTTCCAGTTGTTGTTAAGTCTACAGGAATTATTGTCTTAACATCTGGAGAAATAAATGAAGGAAAAATTCCTCCAAGAAATCCACCTTTATTAACTGGTATTCCCAATAAATTAAATTCTGTTTTAGATATTAAACCTAAACTTGCTGTTAAGTTTCCTTTTTGTTCTGGTGTCATAGGATAACAGACAATCTGGTTATTTTCAACAGGACAATTAATATATGGGTCTGCCTGAAGTTGTGTTATCTTATTTTCTGAAAGAGGAGTTGATATACTATAAATTATATTGGGTTTAGTTTTATTTATTTCAATAGGATTTATATCTCCTGTTAAATCAGCAAATACAAAAGTTAAGAAAAACAATACTCCAAATAAAATTAATAGTTTTTTCATCTTAAATATTCCATATCCAATTAGGTATTTTATTTATTCTCATTATCTAATTCCTACTATTACCAAACCTCCTGAACTTGTAAATCTCATATAAGACTCGTCATCACCCGTGAAAGCACTTGCACTTATATTTCCAGTAGTTGTTAAATCATAAATTCCTAAATCAATATTTGTTATTGCTCCCGTATATGGAACATATAAACTATTTGCATAAGATTCATTCCAGCTTTCATTTCCTCCAAGATGATTTGTGGTTATGTAATTATTTATATTAGATTCATTAAAACTTAAAGTTGTTCCATTAAAATTTAACCAAGATAAAGAACCAGCATCTATAAACCAGTTAAATAATCCATTCCACCATCCTGTTGTTGTCTGATTATAAATTCCAAAATCATTAGATTGATTTGATAAAGCCACATTAGTATAATTCATTCCAAAGTTATAATTGTTTGTTACATTATTTGTTACATTATAAATTATTGTAATATTATTTGTAATGTTTGTTGTTATGTTATAATAAAAATTGTTTGAAATATTGTTTGTAATATTATATGTTGCATTGATATAATAATTTGTGATATTGTAATTTTTAGTTATATTTCCAGAAAGAGTTGTTGGTTCTAATTTTGGAAGATTTGGATTATCATAATCAAAAGCAGAACTAATAAAAGAAATTAAAAAAATAGTAAAAATAAATAATAAAATTATCTTTAACCAATTGATGGGCATTTTGAACTCATTACAAACCACCAACCAAGTATTGCTGCTATGAAAACTAAAACAAGGGCAAAGTATGGAGCTAATTTTTTCCATACATTATCTGCTCTTAATATTTCTTTAATTCTTTGTATGCTTAAAATTGCTCCATATTTAACATCACTTTCAACTGGAGTAAATTTAATTATTGAATTGTCAAATATTCTTTTTAATTGTATAAAAGTATTAACATCTATTTGTTTATAATAAACCCTATCATCCTGGTCTATAAATTGAACCTTTGGTGTTTCAATTAAGTCAACATACTGCCACCACCACCAACCTGTTTTTATTCTGAAAAATGGAGCTGAATTTTTTCTTCCTATATAACCCCCTACACCATTCTTTTCTTTTACTTTTCCATTTTCTCTTGTTCTGAATATTCTTACTGGATATATAAAAATAAATTTATTTTTTATCCATAAAATAACACAAATTATAACAGCAATTATTAAGAAAAAAATAAATATTATCCAGAAATTTAAATGTATTAACCAGCCAAACATTCCACTATAAGATTCTCCCAAACTAGCCATTATCTGCTAAAAGGGTTCATTCTTGAAAAAAAACCCCTTTCCTCATTTTTAAACTGCTGCATATTTCCAGCTCTTGTCATTATATTTTCTGAAATTGTTCTCCCTATTACACTTCTATCACCAGCACCCACTGCTTTTTTAAAAGCAGCAAGAGTTAAACTTAAAATTTGTGTATCTATTATAGGCAAGTCTGATTTTTCTTTTATTCCAAATGTTTTATAATTTATATGAATAACAGGTATTGCATTATCACAGACATATTGTGTTAATTTATAAATTTCCTCATCTTTATAACTTGAGAAAGTTACTACATCTGAAATAACAGAACGCATAATTGCTATGTATCTTCTTACACCCTCATCATTCATTAAAGGCATTTCTATTCTATCCCACTTCTTTTTTTCTTCATCCCATTCATAGCCTTTCATATTCATTTTTAATTGTTCTAAAACTTTCCTAGAAGATAATTCTCTGATTACTCCAATCTCAACTCCTTCTTTTTTATCCTGTGTTTGAGGAGGCATTATTGAAGTTTCTTGTTCTGTTCCAAAATCTGAATATTCATTCTCCATTTTTTAATATAAAACTTATTTACCTAAAATTCTTGCAACCTTTGTTCCACAAACAGGACAAGTTCCTTTTGCAATTCTTAAACCCTTTTTTGTTTTAGAAACTTTTTCATTGCAAATAATTATTTCCTTCTTGCATTTCATACAATATGCTTTTGTCATTTTTAAAAACCTCCCAATAAATTTATAACTTTATTATTATTAGGATAACTCATAGGACGAATTTCCAATCCTGTTATTCTCTTTGTTGGTTTACCATATATTCCCAATTGATAAGCAGCAACTGAACTTTGATATGCTCTTTTCTGTTGTTTTAACTTTTTCTTTTCTGCCTTTGTTGGTTTTTTAACCTTATAATATTCTGGTTTCTTGTATTTATAAATGGTTGGAATCTTTGGTGGTGGTTGTATTGGAATTCTTACAGCTCTTACAGAAGGAGCAATAGGAGCAAATACATTTAATACTTTTTGCATTTGCTGTTGGTATTGTTTCTGCTGTTGCTGTTGTAAAACTTTGAACTGCTGTTGTTCAACTGCTCTTTCTCCTAATCTTGTTAAACTGGAAGAACCAAAAAGATTGTTTAATTTTGTTAAATATTTTTGCTGGGTTTTATATACCTGACTTTGTTTACTTATTTGTTGTATTTTTGTTGGTTGTATTTCTTTCTGTATTAATCTTGTTTTATATTTTGTTCCTGTTATTGCAGCACCACCAACAAGTGCTTTTGTTACTGAAGACATACTTACAACTTTTTGTTCTTTTATTTTGACTGGTGCTTTCTTTATAGTTTCAATTCTTTCAAGAGAAAATGCTTTTGAAACTGCTTCTAATTGTTCCTTTGCTGAAACCTCTGCTACTACTCTTCCAGAAATTTTTAATCTTTTTAATTTTGCAGCACCAGTATCAATAATTAAAGAAGATATATCTCCAACCTTGCTGGGAATAAAAACTTTCTGGTATGCAATTCCATAATCTCTGAATGGTTTCATTTCTTTTGCTGGTTTCCTTAAATAAGATTTTACTTTTTCTTGTCTTATCTTTAATGGAAATTCTTTTTGAGCAGTAATTCTTTTATAACCTTTTACATCAATTAAATTCTTAAAAACATCTGTCCAAACTTCTCCTTTATATATTTCTTCTATTCCTTCAACTTTTCTTCCTTTTATTATTTTAACTTCAGGATACTTTTCCATTCTCTTGAACATAGCATCCACCATCGCTGAACTCTTGGAAATATCGGGCATTCTTGCTCTAATAATTGCTTCTTTAGGCAATGCCTTTATTTTTATTATTCCTTTTTGAATCTCTGGAACTTTTCCTCTTGCTAAAATTAATCCTTCAGTTGGAGAATAAACATCATAAATACCCTGTCCTTTTGTCAAGTCACCTTTAATAGTTAATTTATTTCCTTCTTTGTAAACTCTTACTCCTCCTTTTCTCAAATCCATAGATAAACTATCAACTACTGCTTTCTGTGCAGCACCAGCAGAACTTGTTTTTACTTCTGAATAACCAACAGATTTTGCTGTTTCTAAAATCTTTCCTGTTTTATCATTAATTATTTTTGATAACACTTTAAATTCAACTTCCCAATTTGTTTCTCCTGTCATTGAATCTATTCCAATTCTTAATGCTTTACCAATACTTACAGAAGTTTCAGTTGATAATTTTAAATTTCTTTGTTTTGCAAGTGCTTCTGCTTTTAATTGTGTATTAGCAATAGAAGATTTTATTCCAGAAATAGATGCACTGGATAATATTCCTCCAATAATATATGGAGCAATTTCTGTGGTTGTTGTTATAGGATGTTTTGTTAAACTAGAAACTAATGAAGGAGCTTCTACTGTCATTTGGGTAATGTCTACTGCTTGAAATGCTGTTCCAACTCCAAAAGGAATTGCCCATGAAGCCATACCAACAGCACCAATTCCAAATTTTTGTAAAACGCCTAATTTTCCTTTTTCAGTCCAATCTTTCTGTCTTTGATTTATTTGTGATTGTGTTAAATCTGTCTGTGTCTTATAAATTTTCCCAGATTTTAAAGTTATATTAAAATTTAATTCTTCATTAATTTCTTTATAAATTTTTTCATTTTCTTTTTTAGCCTCGTCATAACTAATTTTTCCTGATTTATAATCATCTTCTATGCTTGACATTTCATTGTTATATTTTTTAGTTGCTTTACCAATTTCAACATTTACAACATCCTTTACTTTTATATCAGCATCTAACTGCCCTCCAACTTCCAATGTAAGCATTTTTCTTGCTTCTTCCTGTGCAGGAGTTATTTTTTCTACAAATGAAGATGGTGGTGCTCCTGGAGTATATGCAACATTAATATTTCCTAAATTACTATAAGTTGGCTGTTCTTCATATACTTTTTTTCCACCTTTAAAAATATCAAAAGCATATTCTCTCACTGCTCCAGCAGTAGTTACTGCTCCAGTATAAACTTCTCCTAACCTTTTTTTTCCTGTTGTATAAACTGTACCTATACCTAATTGTTTTATTTTTTCTTTTGTATATCCAGCAGTTTTAGAATACATTCCCATCATCTTTGATTGAAGTGGTGTAAATGGTTTATTTAATTCTTGAGGAATACCAACAACATTTGGTGATGGTTCTATTTTTGTTGGTTCTATTTTTGTTGTTACTTTTGGAGCAAAACTCATTCCACCTGTTGAACTTGTTCCTCCACCACCTCCACTAGTTTTAGTTGTTGTTGATGTGAATACATTTGTTTTTCCATAACCAGAAGGAATAGTTCCTCCAGGAGCAACACTTACTCCTGCTCCAGTAAAAGGATTAACATAAGTTCCACCTGTTGAACTTGTTCCTCCTCCACCCCCTGTAGTTTTTGGAGTTGCTGGTGAAGTTGGAGTTGGAGTTGCTGGTGAAGTTGGAGTTGGAGTTGCTGGTGCTTTCTGTTTAGCCATCTGTGATTGAACAGCAGTTGTAGCTTTAGAATAAACTGATTTTATAAAACTCCGAAGACCTTGTTTATTTTTATTATATGGTTTGCAATCAGCAATATTAATTATACCATCTTTATCATAATCTCCATAAGGATTTCTTTTTATTAATCTTTTATCTTTTTTATTTAAATTACTAGAATTACCTAAAAGAATATTATTTATAGAATGTTCAATAGTATTTTTCATATTATACTTAAATAATCTATATTTATATTAATTACTTTTATCATAATCTTTTTCATCCTCTAATTTAAAATGTCTTATTGCATCAGAAATTGTATTGTGAGGAACAAATATTCCAGTAAGTTGTTCCATCCTTATACCTAATTGTGTTTGTGTTAATTTTACTTCTTTTCCACATTCACAAGTTAAACCATCACCACATAATAACCACCATGCTGCATCTCTTTGAATTAAAAATTTTTCTCGCTTATGACTTTCTCTTTTTGAGAGTGCTTCTTGTTTTAATCTTCTATATTCATTTTCATCAATTGGATAAAAATTATAAAATTTTCCATGAAAGTTATAATTCTGAGCTTGATAGTTTAAATCTTTTTTTCCTTTTAAATAAAGCCATTTTTTATTTCTCCTTGAATAAAAATTAAAATAACCTCTTTCAAAATATTGTTCTTTATTTGAACCATAATAAACATCAATTAAAAAAATACTTCTTGATAAAGCAATTCCTTTTGGTAAATCAAAAAAATCTGGAAGAACTAAAATATTAAGAAGATTATATTGTCCACATTCTCTATAAAAATCTAATACATCTTTAGTCATTGTTGACATAACCTTTCTTCCTTCTAAATCTGCTCCAGCTTCGTCATAAATTAAAACAGGAAAAGAAAAATTCTGCCCTAAATAATTTCCTTTTTTAATAAGTTCCTTTCCATTAAAAACAAAATTATTATTAACATCAAATGGTGCTTCTAAATTATAAATTTTTTTAATCATATAATTCCAATAAGCTCCAATTTGCATAGCAAGAACAGACTTACCTACTCTTACTTCACCACCACCAGAGATAATTATTGTAAAATCCCAATCATTTTTTATATTTTTTAATAAAATATCTATTTGCATTTTTAATGTTTCATCCATAGAAAAACCATCTTTTTTTTGATATGGTCTTGAACCTTTTGGAAACAAATCTTGACAAACACTTTCACTCATTTTTACCTCTGTAAAACTGCATATTTAGGGTCATCTCCTTCTCTAAACCATAGACCATGTCTTTTACATAACAAAGTTAAATACATAAAAAAATCTTCACAAAGAATGAAAAAATCTCCACCAGTATTTTTATTTTCTAAAAATATTTTTCTTTGTTTTTCTAATTCTTTCATCTTTTTATTAATTTCTTTTATTTCTTCTTTCTTAAATTTAGCACTTACTTCTCTTCTTATTCCTCTTAATGTCCAATATAAATCTTCTAAATTCCATTTAATAAAATGCACCTCTGCTATAGTTAATAAACTATCAATTCTTTTTAATGTTGCTTCATCCATATTCCAAACAGCTTTTAATGAGGACTCATCCATAATAAATTTAATAAATCAGACTTTAAATTAATTTCGAATATGTCGACAGTCGTTGTCGGTTTAAATTTAACTTTGGGCTAAAGAAAAAACTACTATAAAGGGATGAAAATTTTTTAATAGATTAATTAAAAGAAAGTAGTAACAATTTTAAGGATAACTAAAACAAGTTGCACCAGTTTTATTCATACAAACTTGACATGGGTCATTCATTAATAACTTAACAGATTCAATGTTAGAAAACAAAACATAAAGAATTACCAACGCTATTATAATTAATAGCACTCTGCAAATGTCAACAGCAATCTGAAATTCTTTTGTATAATAAATAGACAGGAATTTTTCATAAATCATTTTTTAATTTTCCAGTAATATTTTTTACTATTATTTTTTTCAGCTGTTGTTACTATTCTTTGAACATCCTTATCCATCATCTTATTTAATACTGTCCATACTGCTGGAATAGATATTTGAAGTTCAAATGCTATTTCTTCTGCAGTAGCTCTTTCTCTTTTTTGTAAAACTTTCAAAACCTCTTCCTGCGACATTTTATGTTATTTTAAATTTCAAATTCTTCTCCTATATTTCCAAATAATCTATTAGTAATTAATGTATATTCATAAATTCCATTACCAATTATTTTTGCAGAAGATATTCTAGCTAATGGTTTTTCTGGTGCATCTTTTACTAATTTTCTCGTCGGTGTTTCTTCTTTTTCATTTTCTAAATCTTCCTCATCTTCATTATCTTCGTCGTTATCTCTTTCATCATCATCTTCAATTTTAGGATTTGATTCTATAACTTTACCAATATTTTTGGGTTTTCTTCTTCCAAACATTTTTTATTTTACCTCCTTATAATTGTATAAATTATTTAATATTATAATTTCCTAAATCCACTTTTCCAAAAACTTTCTGAACAAAATCTCCTAATCTATCTTGAAATTTATCCTGAATAACTTTTACATTTTTTTCAAGAAGATTTTTAAAACAAATTTTATGGTAGAATCCTATTGATGTTTCTTTGCTTTTGGAATAATCAATTAAAACAGCCCAGTCTTCTTCGGAAGTATTTATTTCTTTATCACACAATTTACATTTTTCAATTATATTATGCTTAAACTTTTTTTGTTTTTTCATATTAATTACCTCCTTATAATTATTTCAATCTTGTAACTTGTTTGCAAACTTTTGTTTCCATATTGCATACAGTCAATGTCTTTGTATTCAACTTATCAGAAACATAATTCAAGTCATCTGATAAAAATGTTCCAACATTTGGAATTGTATAGGTTGTTGAATTTTGCTCTGAATTCTGTTTCTGTCCTCTGAAATAATCTGCAACTACATAAATCAAAATTAACAACATTAAAATTAATGTTGCTATCATCCAAAAATTTTTTTGTTTTTGTTTATTTTTTTGTTTCATATTATAAGTCTATTATGCAATATTGAATTTATTTACCTTTATAAATATTTTATTTTATTCATATTCTTGTTATAATGTGAAGTATTTGAAGTGTTTTTGGATTGTTTCTTCATATAATCTTGTGTTTTGGAGGAAGTTTGTTTCATATAAAATCCAATAAAAACTGCAACAACTATAAATATTGAACCAAATAATAATCCATTAACTCCTGCAATTATCCAACATACAGCACCATACCAAATGTTATATATTGCAAGAAATAAAATGAGTAAGATAAATTTTATTTCTAATTTCATTCTAACTTCCCTCCATATCTTTTTTTAATTTGTCTTTCAAATCAGAACTTAAAACATGGTCATAAGAACCAATAGAAGCAACTGCTTTATGCCCGGTCATCTTAGCTACTTGTGGATATGTCCAACCTTTCTTTAATAAGTGTGTAATAAAATAATGTCTGAACGAATGAAAAGTAACTTTCTTTTTTATTCCTGCTTTCTTTCCGTATTGTGTAACTGCGTTTTGAATTGCACGATAAGTTTTAGTTCTAAATAAATAATCTTCGGATTTTAATTTGCTTTTCTTAATGTAACTATCAACCAATCTTGTTAAATCCTTATCTAATTGTGATTCATCTTGAATATAGTTTCGTCTTTTCAAAACCCAAGTTCTCATTATTGCTGTTCCATCGTTTTGGAAAACAATGTCTTTAACTTTCAATCCATATTCAAACTTTCCAGAATATTTCATAATGTTTCTTTTCTTATCAACTTCAATTTGGTTTCCTTCCTGACTATAAACCTTTTTTCTTCCAACAACTTTCTCTCCAATCTTTTCTTTAATCTCAACACCATAAAATTCTCCCAATCTTCTTCCAGTGTTCTTTGCTAATTGGAATAAAGTATTGTAGTAAAGATTATTTGACGCTGAAAGCAATAAACTATCCATTTCTTCTTTCTCTAATGGTTCGGGCATTGTTTTAGGCATTTTTATCTTTCTCCTTATCTTCTTTCTTGTTTTTAACTTTTAATCTACAAGAAGGGCAAGTTGCCCACTCCATTTTAGAATTAGTTTCCCATTCGTAACCACATTTACATTTAATTTTCATTGCATTGAAATTAATATCAATTTATTTTCTGAACCTAATTGATATTTTTTAACATATCCATAATCTTTAAAATTTGCTACAAGCGAATGGGCTATATCTTCTGGAGATTTATGTTTAAATTCCTCTCCATTACTCAATTCAATTTCCTTATCTGTTGGTTCCCAATTAATATAGTAAAATCTTCTTGGACGATTACCTATATAAAATAATTTAGAATTACTTGCTTGTCCATCATCAATTAATTTAACACAATGTAATAATGTTTTTTTAAATCCATAATCTAATAATTTTTGATTACATGGAGTTATATCCCATAATTCAGTATCTTTTTCTGATTCACAATTAGTGCTAATAAAATCAGCATAAAAAATGTTTGTTTGTGGGGGATATTTTGGATATTGGTGTGTTATTTTTTCTTTTAAATTTTCATCTTGTATTTTAACTTTAAGTTTAGTAACAGCACAATCTAAAATTCTATTTTGCTCTATTGCTTTTATTATTCTTTGAATATTTATTGGAGTTAAATCATCATGTTTATTAATTGCTCTAAGAGATTTATCATATTTAATTATACATTTATTTTCCATAATTGTTGACATAAAAACTCCAAGATTTTCTAAAGGAATAGGATTATTCTGAATTTCTTTTGACCCCATTGCTTCAAGAGATTCTATGTTCTCTCTAAATGTTTTTAATACTTCTATTAAACTTGGAGTTATAAAAACAGGAATTCCATTCCTAAATAAAACTTCTTTTCCATATTCCCCTTTTTTTATTACCAATCCATGTTTATTTATTTTTACCATTTTCGCCACCTAATTTAATGTTATCCATAAATGTTCCTGCAGAAGTAAATTGAGAAAAATGTACTGATTGAACCCAAATATCTCCATTAGAATTTTCTATGGTAACTGAATGATTTGGTAAGTCAATAAGAGGATTTATGTTTTTCCAAATATATTTACAAAAATCAGTTCCTTTAGGATTTTCTATTCTTACATTATCTCCAAAAAAACATTTATTTAATGCTGTTTGTGGTTGAGATGCTTCAATCTCTACCTCTTCACCTTCAAATTTTATTTTATACTTCATTTTACAAATATTCTTCTTTCTTCAACCAATTAATATGATTTCTCTTGATTAAAGAATTAATATCTAAATGTTCTTTCTTCGCTGACTTTTCCGTCGCCATTCTTTCTTTTGCATTTAAATGAACATCATAAGTCATCCCAATTAATTCTGCTTTTTCTTTTTTTATTTCTTTATGTGCTTGTTCAATAGAAATATCTTCGTCTTCAGATTTCTTCTTTTTAATTTCAGATAATAAATTTCTTCTCTCTTCGGACTTTTCAACCTTACTTAAAATTTCTATTGCCTCTTTCTTTTCTGATTTACTCCAATCATCCTCGCTACCGATACCAGCGAGAGTGTTTGTGTCTATCTTATCTAAATTCAATTTACCCTCTCTGGAGAGGGTAACTTCAGTTGTTAATTTAAAAATGTTAAGATATCTTTCTATTTGGTCTTCCTTCATCCCAAACATTTTATTCATCTCTTGCATTTTTTGTTCGTATGTTCTTCCATGATTAATCATTTCCCACATTCTACCAATATTTTTTGCAGTAACAATTTTATCCATACTTCTCCTTTTCAAATTTTCCTGAATAGAAGTTCCAAGAGAAGAAACATCATCTAAATCATCTCTTATAACTGAAGGAATAGTTTTATGTCTTGCTTCTAAAGAGGCTCTGTATCTTCTTGCACCACAAATAATACTATAAATTTTATTCTTAGGATATTTTGTCGATTGCCCTTTAATTGGTCTTACTAAAATTGGTTCAAGAACTCCCTGTGCTTTTATAGAATCAACTAATTTTTGTTCATCGTCGTCGTTTGGGTTCCAATCATCTTTCCTAACATTAAATTCATCTGGTGTTAAATCTTTAATATCTAATTGTTTAAATGTTGTTGACATCTTATTAACTCGTAGTCGTAGTTTAAATACTTTTCGGTGTTGTGTTTTATATGAAATAAATTTAATTAAAATATCGTGATTAAATGAACTTCTTATCCAATTTAATACCTATAACTGCATACGATGGATAAAATATGTAATTAAAACCTCCCTCTTCCAGCTATTGCTTTATCTAAAGCCCTGAAATCTCTCATTTCTAAAAAAGCCTGATTAATCCATTTAGGCATTTGTTTTGTTGCTTCTTTAATTTCTCTAGCTATAATTTTAAATCCATAGATAAATAAAACAAACCAAGGCAAGTTTTTTATTATTCCTCCAATAGTATCCCAAAAAATTAAACTAATATTTGTTTCTAACATTTTTTATTATAAAAAAAGCTCCCTATCTTAAAGATAAGGAGCTTGGCAAATTCATAAGTGGTTCCCGAGTAACTCGGAAAAGTATTAACTTATTCTAAAGGAATTACAGTATATTGAGTCTTCATTCCTTCGCCTTTCTTAATTACCTTAATAGTCTTTAAGGTAGGTTTAGCAGTCATTATTGCCTTAATATCTTTTAACACAGTAGCAGGAACTCTATATTCCTCTCCCAAGATTAAAGCAACACTATAACCAAACTCTTTTCCATTACTGTCTTTTCCTACTCTTTCTTCAATAGGAACATCTAAAGAGACGGCTTCAAGTTCGGCTATGTTATGAGTGCTTTGTGGCTCGTATGCCCTTGCTGTTTCTCTCAAATTCTTTTGTGCCATTTTGTCCTCCATATTTAATTGTTTATTCCTGCTAAGCAGGTTGATTATATTACTGGAACTTCTATTGCTCCACCTTCAATTTCTTCACTTTCGTCTTCTTTGTCAAACTTTGTCTTTTCTTGCTTTTTTTTCTTGTTTTTGCTTCCTTTTTTACGAGCCATTTTACACCTCCCTATCTTTATTTATACTCATTAACTTTCGTTTAACCTTGCCTTTGTTTGCCCTATCCTTAGTGATTGTAGGAAGAACTACCTTAATTAGTGAAGTTGGTATTGGAAGTTCAATATATTGAGATTCATCAAAGTAAGGTTTTGACTTATTTGTTATGGCGATTTCCTTTATATCTTCTTCACTAAGTTTTCTTCGTGTGCTGTCTTGGATGGGCATTTTATCCAGGAAATGCTGGTTATAGCAATTTTTACAAACATCAAACTTATTTCCTTCTATTTCCTGACAGCAGCAATCACATTTTACAACTTTACTTTTTAGTCCGAACATTTTTTATTAAACCACACATCTATATTCTGTATTTAATTTATTAAAAGCAGAACAATCTTCAATAGCACAAGAATGAAATTCTTGCATTAAAAAAATAGATTCTTTATATTTATAATCTCCTACAATTTCTGGTTTTCCAATATCACATTCATAAGGAATTAAATTAGATATTATATTAGATATTATTATTACTAATAATAATGTTAATATAACTACCAATATTGTTAAAAATATAATTATTATATTTTTATTTCTCATATTTCCCTCTCCTTTGCATATTGCCTTAACATTATTTTCAAAGCCATCATTTCTGCTTCAAAATGCAGTGGTTTTTCTAACCTTTGTTTATAGGCTTGTTCTATTTCATTTATTTGTTGTGTTATTAATGTGTTCATTTCTTATTCCTCACTTTATTCCAGAATTTATTATCATAAATCTGCTCCTGAATGCATAATGAAATTTCATCATCATTAACTTCTTCCTTGTCAAAATCTAAAATATATGGAACTGCATCTCTTCCCCATTCTGTAAAAATAATCCATGTATTAACTTTTATTTTCATTTCTTAACCTCGCTTTCTTTTAAACAACTATCATCTATAGAATATCCATATTCTACACTATTTTCTATGCAATAGTTTTTAGCAAACTTTACTGCTTTTATTAATGATTCTTCTGTTTTTAATAAATCCTCTTTAGAAAATATAAAAAGATTATCTACACAAGAATTTAAATAAACATTATATTTTCTTCCTATTTTAATTATATATATCCGATTATTACTTGACATTTCTCTCCCCCTCATTTAATTTTTGGATTAGTTCTTTAATTTTTATAAATTCTCCATCCATATTATTACTATCCATTCCTTCAAAATCCCAATCAAACTTATCCAAATCTTCTATCTTCTTTATACATTCCTCTCGCATTCCCTGTTTTCCTTTTTCTTTAGCCATTTCCATTAATTTAATTACAGCTTTTGTTTTTTCAAGTGATTCTTTTTTATCTAAATAACTTTTAATCTTTTTTATTTTCATTTTCTCTCTCCTGTTTCTTCCTGAGATAATATGCTTTCTGATATGCTTTACATTTATCAGTTTTCTGATATGCTTTCCAATATGCTTTCCGTTTATCAGTTTTCTGATATGCTTTCCATTTATCAGTTTTATGATATGCTTTATTATATGCTTTCTGATATGCTTTACATTTATCAGTTTTCTTATATGCTTTCTGATATGCTTTACATTTATCAGTTTTCTTATATGCTTTCTGATATGCTTTATATTTATCAGTTTTCTTATATGCTTTCTTATATGCTCTTGAACATTCTCTTGAACAAGTTTTTTGTGATATAATAGGATTAACAATTTCCTTCCCACAGACTGCACATTTAATTTTTATCATATTAATTTTTCTCCTGTTTCTTCCTGAGAGAAGATTTTATCTATAATTATCTCTATTTGGTTAAATGATATTTTTATTGCACTATCTCTTAAGGTTTTATCTCCCTTATATAATTCCTTTTTCAGCTTTTCAACTTTGGCTTTCTCTTCTTCCTGCAATTTTGTGATTTCTACTAATAAATCGTGAACTTGAATATTAAGATTTTCTATTTGCTTATTTTTCCATTCATCTTCTTCCTCGCAGGATTTTAGGGTTTGTAATTCAACTTCCAAAATTTTCATTTCTGGTTCAATATTAGCAGTTCCTTCACTATCTGTTATAACTTGGATTAAATTCTCAATCTCTTTTTCTACTTCACTTATTTTTTGTTTGATGTTTGTCATTTTAATTTTTCTCCCTCAAGTATTTCATCAATCATCTTTTGATAAAATTTAATTTCTTTTTCATTAAGTTCAATACATTCTCTTAATCTTTTAATCTTTCTTTTCAGATAATTGAATGTTATTGGGGATTTCATTTTAATATCTTATATTTATTTTCACAAGTAAGTTTATTTCCACAATATTTCCCTGTTATATTCATAAATCTTGTAGTATTACAATTATAGTAATCACTAACATAATCTGGACAAGAATAATAAAAAACAATATTATTTGAATTATCTGGATATTTTATTTGACTTATTTCCTTCATTTCTCTCATATTATAAAGTGTTATAAATAATAAAGCCACAATTAAAATAATTATTAAAACAATAAAAGTTAATGAAAAAGTATATTTCACTTCTGTTTTATTTATTATTTTTGTCATTTTCTCAAACTCCTTAAATCTCCTATTTTGTTCTTGTATGCATTGGTATGGCATCTTCCAGTGTATCTTATCTTTCCCATTTTATTTTTCACTAATCTTTTTTTCATATTCTTCTTTAGTTAATTGAATGTTTAAGATTTTGTAAGAGCAGTTAGAGCAGTTAAAGCAGTCAGAGCAGTCAGAGCAGTGAGAGCAGTTAGAGCAGTAAGAGCAGTAAGAGCAGTCAGAGCAGTTAAAGCAGTCAGAGCAGTGAGAGCAGTTAAAGCAGTAAGAGCAGTGAGAGCAGTAAGAGCAGTTAAAGCAGTCAGAGCAGTGAGAGCAGTAAGAGCAGTTAGAGCAGTCAGAGCAGTCAGAGCAGTGAGAGCAGTTAAAGCAGTCAGAGCAGTTAGAGCTTCTATATAATTTAATTTCTTCCCAACTCATATTCAAAAGTTTTTCTTTGGTTAATTCTTTCATCTCAAACTCCTTAAATCTCTTATTAATTCTACAGGCACATTTGCATAATCTTCTTTGCTTAATATATACATGCACTCTCTTGTTCTTGGATTTTTATAAATACAATTTAAATCACTCTGAATTGCTTCACAGGTTACGATTATGGGAGCCACATTTCTTCTCACACATTCTGATTCCTTACTATCGAAGTCATCAAACCAGCATAAGTGTTCTACTGAACTTCCTACAACTTGTTTAATCTTTTTTAGGTGTTTCATTATCTATTTTACTCCACAATTTATGAGCATTAATTATCCTTAATATTCTTCCTAATACTTTTTCAAATGGTTCAGCTGGATTTTTATGCTTGTTTAATTCCAACCATTGAGCATCATCTATTTGAATTAATTTTTTTACCATTTTAAATCAAAGATATTTTTTAATATATTTTTCTTTTTCTTTTTTAATTTTGGTTTGTGAAATAAATTGCACCAAACATCTTTCTCCAACTTTCTTTGTTCCTGGACAAAAATACTTTTTGTTTCCATATTAATATTAAAATATTTAATTATTTAAATGTATGTTTTATTTTTTAGTAGTAACGCCTGTCTGAACTGGGATTAAAAGAGGTGTTTTGATACGACAAGAGAAAACAACTTGTCCCGACCAGTTCATTTGCAGTCCAGCTGCTTGGATAACAGGCAATATCCTCAATTTAATTATGGGACTATTCATTTTTCATCACCTGCAAAATTTACACAATAAGGATATTGATTTTCATCTAAAATGCAATATCCTGTTTCATCACTCCAGATAGCAAAGGTGTGTGAATCATAAGTTGCTGTTTTTATAACAGGTGTTTGAGTGTAAAAACCCAAGTCTTTTCCTATTTTAGCATAAAATTCACTCCAATGCGTACAAACCCCCCCTTCTGCCTGTAATTGGGTTAAGGTTAAGTCTTTTCCAGTATTTGATAGATTATACCTATAGAAATCAGAAATCCAGTCAGAAACACACCTGGAAGCGTTTTTTAATGGAAGGTTGTCACATTGACTTATATTATCTATTTTAACCAAAAAGGTTGGTTTTGGTAAGATTAGGAAGATTATGAGTACTCCTATGATAAGATATTCAATTATCACAAGGTCTCTAAAAAAGGTATTTTGGTTGTTGGTTGTCATATAAATCGTATTTTTCGGATACCCAATCCTTTTAAGGTTGGGAGGAGAAAAACTTGCCCTCCGAGTTTAGTTTAGATTTAACTTTCTCTTCCACAACACAAATAGTATCGTTATGCATTCCACCATGAGCAACTAATAATATTTCAACAATTTCAAACCCTCTTTCTTTTCCCATACCTTGACTGCTCCATCCAAAAGAAATAATAATCCCTCCAATCTTTAACTTTCTACTTATCAAATCTTTCCATTTACTCCATGTTGAACTCTTCGTGTCATATTCTCCTTTATTATTATAACATTCTTTTAATTGTCTTGGAGAATAGGGTGGGTCAAATACAGCAAATTCATAACTTTCATCCTTTATTTTTGACATAAACTTTGTTGCGTCTATCTTATAATCAAATGGAAATGGGTCTAAAATATCTTCTGGGAATCTATCAAAAACAGGGAGGTATTCATCTATTAATATCTTTATCGGAGATATATCAAATGTTCTTTTATTAGGCATTGCCCATCTTCTTTTAATAATTATATTTTCTTCCATTTTTTTTAAGATACCCTACCCTTTAGGCTTGGGAGGAGAAAAACTTGCCCTCCGAGTTTAGTTTAGATAACCTATTGTTAGAATTTTCAGCATAAGTTTTGTTTAAATCACATCCAATAAACTTTCTCTTTAATTCCATACTTGCTATTGCTGTATTTCCCGAACCAGAAAAACAATCAAGAATAACATCTCCTTCTTTAGAAAATCCATAAATTAATGTTTTTAATAACTCTAATGGTTTTTGTGCAGAATGAACTTTATCGCTTTCAGATTTTACTTTAATTACTGATGGGATGTGTGTTAATTCCTCTTTCTCAAAAACCCAACTTCCACGATTAGCATACATAATTAATTCGTGTTGTTTTCTTATAGGTCTACCCATTCCAATCTTTCCCTTATCCCAAATTAGAAGCTGTAAGTTTAACCAATCATAAAATACTGCAAATAAAACTGGATAAAATTTATCATCACAGAAAACAAATAATCTTCCATCATCCTTTAAAACTCTTTCAAATTCTTTCTTTAATCCAGTAAAAAAGTATTCTTGAATTGATAAGTCGGCAAGATTTTTAACTTTCTTTCTTCCAAATGCAGTTATAACTGGTGTTGAATATGGTGGGTCAATTATAATTAAGTCTACTGATTTATCTTGAACTTCTTTAAGAAATTCAAATGCTTCTTGGTTTTGTATTGTGTTTTCCATAGTTCGTTAAGATACCCTACCCTTTAGGCTTGGGAGGAGAAAAACTTGCCCTCCGAGTTTAGTTGAATGTCAGATTTAACTTCGTTTCCCCATACATCCCACCCTTCTATTTTCTGTCTTGCAAATAGTTCTATACGAGGTAATTTTCCAACAAGCTCTAAAATCTTATCTCTAATTATTGGTGGTTTCGCTGAATGTTCTCCTAAATGACTTATAGTTAAATTTGCTACAAATTTACTTATCCTTTTTGGTTTTCCTCTTGTTGCTAATAAACATATTTCTGGATTTCCCCTTGACCAATATCCTAATCCAAAATGCCAACCATTAGAAACTTTATTTTGTTTTACCCAAGTAAATGCAACTGTTTTATAAATGAATCCCCAAGACTTTATTGTTTCTAATGCTTCTTGAAGTTTAGGATATGTTGCCCACAAAAACAAAATACAATCTTTATCCGCTAAATCTTTTATAGGTAATTTATAAATATCTTCGTTATCCATTACATCATAAGGACTTCTTCCATTTTTCCTTGCCCACTTCTCTCCTCTCTTTGCTAATTCTGACATTGACCAATTTTTGAACCTCCAAGGTGGGTCTGCATATATTATATTGTATTTTTTGTTTTCCATTTTTTTTAAGATACCCTACCCTTTAGGCTTGGGAGGAGAAAAACTTGCCCTCCGAGTTTAGTTGTTCAATTATTCCTATTGTGCAATGTTGTGAACCTGAATGAGCAAAAACGCATAACTTTATTAAAATAGCATTTCTCTTTTTAGACAAGAATGTTGAATGATAACCAAAGGAAATAACTATTCCACCTTCTTTTAAAATATTAGGAATTAAATCTGCTAACATTTTAAATCTACTCGCTTTGTTCCCATTATACATTTCCATAGATTTTCTATAAGCATAAGGTGGGTCTAAAATTATTGTATCAAACTTTTCCCCTTTATATTCCTTAACAAAATCCACTGCATCTTTATTAAAACTTGCTGACATTGTTTTGTCTACATCGTTTCTAACTTCATCAATATTAAGTTTAGTTTTTCCAGCAAACAAATTTAGACATTTACCCTTACTATTTTCCTCTACCCATTTCTTAATCTTTGGACTTTCAAATGTATATCTTCTAAGATTTGTTCTTATCAATTCAAGTTCTGTTGTTTGTTTTTCCATAGTTCGTTAAGATACTCTGCCCCATTTTATATTAACCATTTAATATATTAAGTGTGTAATACATATAGGGTATGGGAGTATTTCATTTTGTTGGATTGTGCGAACTTTTATTATTTATTTTTTAATACATACAGGAGGCTTTGTGTAATAAGTAGCATCTGTGTATAAAGTCAATTTAATCTTCTTGATTGTTCTATAATTGTTTTTTCCATCTTATCGATTAAATCATTAAAAATATTAGAATTTTCATCATTAATTACCCAAGATAATGCCTTAATTTCTCCAATTAATTTAAAACATTTCATAATTCCATGTTGTCTTTCATCTATAGGTTTGCAATCTTCTAAACTTTCCATTATTGTTTTAATTAATTCAACCTTCAAAAAAAATTCCTCCATTACTTCTTTGCCTTCTCTCATTTTAATCTATATTCTCCATCACCTAAATTTATTTTTTTAATCATCATGTTTTGGTTATATAAATTTAGCAAAATAATATCCAATGACTATAAGTGCCAAATTTTCATAAGAGTTAGGTATATCATAAGTAAAAAAACTTTGCCCAAATAATAGTATAATATAAGGAATAAATATAACACATGCAAAAAAATGTTTTACTTTATCATATCTATTCTTTCTTACTTCCTCATTTTCTATCTTATATAATTCGGGATAAGTTGCAGTACTTTCAAGTTTTATAAACATTTTTATAAGAAAAGAATTCTTTTTCTTTCATTTTTATTTTCTATTATTATCTCACTACCACATTTAACTTCTTCTTTCAATGTTTTCATTAAATTTAAAGAATTTTCAACAACCTGTGCTCCAGAGACTGTTCCAAAATCTTTTTTCAGTTCATTTATTTGTTGATTTGCTTTTTCTCCTAATTCAATGGTAACCTTTTCTTCTTTCTTAGAATTTTTCTTCTCCATAGTTAGTAAAATAAAGCGAATTATTTAAATATTTCTTAAAGCTATAATCTATATTCTCCATCACCTAAATTTATTTCTTCTTTATCTTTTCTTTAATAAGACTCTCAATAAATTCGGAAATTGTAATGCCCTCTTTCGCACAGTGGACTTTTACCTCTTTCCATATTTGAGGGTCTACCTTTAAACTTTGGGTAGACTTTTCCATTAAAAAAAGAGAATATTACTATATATAAAGATTACTATACTACAAGATATATATAACTGAATAGAATAGTTTAAATACTACAAGTAATATATATTACTATATTACTTAAGATAAAAATGGAACAAGAAAAACCGTATCACTTGATGAGCAGAGAAGAACGAGGAAAACTCCTGCTTAAAAGAGTAAAGATAGAGAAAACCTCAGAGGGTTGGAAAGTCCAATCCTCTTCTGGAAATGGCTTCTATTTTGTAAAGTTTAATGGACATGAGCCAGAATGCACCTGCCCAGATTGCAGGATGAGACACCAGAAATGTAAGCATATTTACGCAGTTGAACTCTATATTAGGCAGGAAATAGACCAACAGGGAAGAGTAACGCAAACTAATGGAGTCAAGATAAGCTATTCGCAAGAATGGAAGGCTTACGATAAATCCCAGACTAATGAGAAGATTTACTTTATGAAGTTATTAAGAGAATTATCCGACCTTGCAGAACAGCCAGAATATAAGTTTGGAAGACCAACAATTCCAATATCAGATTTAATCTTTGCTTCTGCTTTGAAGATTTATAGCACCTTTTCATTAAGAAGGTTCATGTCTGACTTAGAGATAGCCAAGCAAATGAAATTAATTGATTCTAAGCCTTGTTATGCCTCTGTTGGGCATTTCTTACAAAGAGCAGACGTAACCGACATTCTAAAATCACTAATCCAAATAAGTTCTACCCCATTAAGAGAGGTGGAAAGTTCTTTTGCGGTAGATTCGTCAGGATTTTCTACATCAAGGTTCGCAAGATATTATTCTTACAAACATCAAAAAGATTTGAAGTATAGGATATGGATTAAGGCTCACGTAATGTCTGGAATCAAGACGAACATAATCACATCCATAGAGGTGACTGAAGGCAATGCCAATGATAGTCCACAGTTACCTCGCTTAGTTCAGGAGTGCTCTAAAAACTTCGCCTTAAGCGAGGTTATCTGTGACCGAGCATATTTATCTAAAGATAATTTTAGAATTATTGATGAGAAAGGGGCAATTCCCTTTATTCCATTCAAAAGTAATTCAAATCCAAAATCATCTGAAAAAGGGCGTTCATCTCTTTGGAAAAAAATGTATTATTATTTTATGTATAAGCATGACGAATTCAAAGAGCATTATCATAAGAGGAGCAACGCTGAAACAGTGTTTCACATGATTAAGACTAAGTTTAGAGATAGTCTGAGAAGTAAATCTAAGACAGCACAAATTAACGAATTACTTTTGAAAATTCTTTGTCATAATATTTGTGTTGTAATACAAGAGATAAATGAGTTGGGAATTAGTGGGGAGTTTGTGGTGGAGGAGAAAAATGATAAAATCATCTAAACTTAAAAGTAGCAAAAAAACTCCCCGAAACATTTATCAACCCAATTCCCGTGTTTCAGATATGGTTAAAAACATCTTTTGTGATAAAAAAGATTTGGTTAATGAGAGTGATGTTGAGCAATTTTTTGTTATAAGATTACTTAAAAAATTAGGATTTAAAGATAAGGATATAAAAACAAAAAAAAGTATAGAAGAACTAACAATAGGGAGAGGTTCAAGAAAAGAAAAATACAAACCAGACTATGTTCTATTTATCAAGAAAAAACCTAAAATAGTAATAGATGCAAAAGAACCAAATGAAAAAATTGATGATTATCTCTATCAAACATCTGGTTATTCTCTATCTTTAAATCAAAAATTTGATAATGAAAATCCCATTGAATATTTTATTTTAACTAATGGTTTGATTCTTAAATTATTCAAATGGGACAAGGAAAAACCCATATTAACATTAAAATTTGAGGATTTTATAGAGGATAATAGTGAGTATATAAAATTATTACAAATTATAAGTTATGATTCATTTAAAGAAAAAGTTGAAATAGATTTAGAGAAATTTGACTTTTTTAGACCAGAAATAAAAGAATTAGAGGGAATATTTAGAGCATGTCATAATTTGATATGGAAAAAAGAAAAAATAAAACCCACAGAAGCATTTTATGAATTTTCCAAACTCTTTTTTGTCAAGTTATACTATGATAGAAAAATGCATGATTTAATGAAAGAGAGAAAGCCAAAGAAAGAAGATTTTATCTTTAGTGTTTCTTGGATTGAAAAAACGGAAAAGGAAGAAAGTCATCCTTTTGATACTATTTTATTTAAGAATCTTAGAGAATTGATGGAGAATGAAATAAAGGAAAAACAAAGAAGAAGAATATTTGAGAAAAACGAGAGACTTAATTTAAAACCATCTACAACAAAAGAAGTTGTTAGATTGTTAGAAAATTATGATTTATTTGGAATTGATGAGGATTTGAATGGAAGAATGTTTGAAACATTCTTAAATGCAACTGTTAGAGGAAAAGATTTGGGGCAATTTTTTACCCCTCGTTCTGTTGTTAAATTTATGACTGAATTAGCAGATATCAAAGTTTCAAAGGATAAGATTGATAATATTCTTGATGGACTGTGTGGTTCTGGGGGATTTTTAATTGAAGCTATGGCTAAAATGTTTAATAAAGTAATAAAAAATAATTCCTTAACCACTTCAGAAAAAGAGAAATTGAAAGATTGGATAGTTAAGGAAAAATTATGGGGAACTGATGCAAATAAAAATATTTCAAGGATTGCAAGAATGAATATGTATCTTCACGGAGATGGAAGTAATAGGATATTTTGGTTACCAGATTTTCTTGACAAAAAAGTATCTATAGAAAAAGGAATAAATCCTGAGCTAAGAGAAGATGCAGAAGAATTCAAAAGAATAACCGTTGATGAGAACTTCAAGTTTGATATTGTTTTAAGTAATCCCCCATTCTCTATGAAATATGAAACAAAAAATAAAGAAGAAAAAAAGATATTGGAAGAATATGATATTGCTTATGTAGATGGGAGAGAAAACTCAAATAAAATAAAGTCCTCCCTTAAGTCAAATGTTCTTTCAATTGAGAGATATAAGGATTTATTGAAACCTAACGGAAAATTGATAACGATTATTGATGAAAGTGTTTTAAATGCAGATACTGAAAGTAAATATAGAGATTTTATAAAAAAACATTTCATAATCAAAGCAGTAATCTCTTTACCAAGAAATACTTTTATTAATGCAGAAACGGGAGTTAAAACCTCTATTTTGTATTTAGTAAAAAGGGGTAAAGAAAAAGAAGAACAACCAGATATTTTTATGGCTATAAGCGAAAATGTGGGACACACGGATTCTGGAAAGCCATGCCCTGATAAAAATGATTTAAATAAAATATTAGAAGCTTTTAGGAGATTTGAAAATGGAGAGTTATAAAATAATAACAAAAAACCCCTTATGTTTTCAAATAGAAAACCCAGAAGATAGACTTGACTGTAATTTTAATAATCCAGAATTAATAAAGTTTGATAAATGGATTGAAAAACAAAGTAATTCTGTTTTAATCTCTAAAATTTGTGATATAACTGATGGGAGTCATGAAGTAAGAACTTATGTTGATGATGGAATTTTATTTCTAAGAATAATTAACATAAAAGAAGACGGTTTGGATTTATCTAATGTAAAATATATTTCTGAAAAAGAACACAAAGAATATCTAAAAAGGTCAAGTTTAGAAGAAAATGATGTTTTGCTTACTAAAACAGGAACATTAGGTGTTACTTTTGTTGTTCCTAAAGACTTAGGAGAAGCAAATATAAGTGCTGATTTAGGGGTATTAAAAATAAAAAAAGAATATAAACAAGATGCCTTGCCAGAATTTTTATCCATCTTTTTAAGTTCAGATTTCGCATTAAAACAAATATACAAAAATATAAGTGGTTCAAGTAGAGACAGAATTGTTCTGAAAAATATAAAGAAGATTAAAATACTTCTTCCAGATGTAACAAAACAAGAAATTTTGATTAAAAAATTCAATGAATTGAAAAAAGAAGCAGAAGAAGACCTAAATTCATTTAATGATAAAATAAACAAAATAAAGAAGTATCTAAACTCAAAAATAAATTTAAATTTGGATAATCAAACTAATATTTTTATAGTAAAAAAGGAAAGAATAAAAGATAGATTAGACTGCTATTTTTATGTTCCAGAGTTTAAATTTCTCCTTTCAGAATTAAAAAAGATAAACAATGGAAATTTAAAAATAATAGAAGCAAAAGATTTAGATTTAAACAAACCAATCCAAAAGGAAGAATTTGATGAACTTAAAAATCATGTTTTCAAATATTTAGATATAGGAAATACTGATAAAGATTTGGGAGAGATAGCTGATTTTGAGGAAGAAGTTTTAATGAATTTACCAACCAGAGCAAAACAAAAAGCAAATACAAATGATATATTAGTCCCTCGTCCGATAGGTTCAACATCTACTATTGTAAAAATAGATAAAGAATTTGATAAACAATTTTATTCTACTGGATTCATTGGAATTAAAAATAAATCAGAGCAAGAAGCTCTATTATTAAAAGCGGTTTTAATGTCAGATATTGTCCAGAAACAATTTTTTTATTTACAATCTGGAAGTTTACAACCAGAAATAACCCCAACAAACTTTAGAGAATATGTTTTGATTCCATGCCCAATAGGAAATTTAAAAATAAATATGCTAAATGAAATAGAAGAATTATTCAAAGAATCCAAAAAAGATATAGAAAATTATAGAAATAAAAAACAAAAAGCAAAAGAATTATTTTTACAAGAATTATTAAAATGACAAACTTCCAAATCTTAAAATAAAATGGATATAATAACAATAATACTTCTCATTGTCCTTCTGATAGGTTTGTTTATTGCTTATAGAATTGGATGCAAAGCGGGAGCTTCCAATAGGGATAAATATTGGGAAGGAGAACTCCCTGACCAAAGAAAAGATGCCATAATGAAATCAAGAGCTGTTTTAGGCGGACAATTCTCAGAAAATCTTGCACCATATCTTCCAGACTTTCCTTACTTGCCAACTGAATGTAGATTCTTAGGAAAACCAACCGATTTTGTTGTTTTCAAGGGCATGGATGAAAAAAATATAAATGAAGTTATATTTGTTGAAGTAAAATCTGGAAATGCTAAAATTTCATCACAAGAAAAGAATCTCAAGGAAACAATAGACAAAAAGAGAGTTAAGTTTGAGGAGTATAGAATCCCTCAAGAATTGACTAAGAAAGATGGAGTTGAATTTAGTGAGGATGGTCTAATTAAAGGAAAGAAGATAAAATGAATCAAATAGATAGAAGATGGTATGAACATTTGAAAGCTCTTTCAAAGATACCTGTAGATAAGCCTTATGGAAAGTATAGAATAGAAGTAACAAAGAAATTTGGGAAATACATGGAGGGGGAGACTTGGAATGAATTACATAAATTAGGATATATAAATACAAGTCCTTCTACAAACCAACTTGTTACAGAAAGGGGTATGGAACAGCTTAGAATGTTAGAAGATATAAAAAGAAAAGATTTGACTTTAATTGCTTCTGTTGTAGCAGTGATTATTTCATTAGTTGCTTTAGCAAAAAGTACGGGTTGGATATAAAAATGTTAAATGATGACTGCCCTAAAGAAAGTTGTTGGTGATGTGAAAGAAGATGATGAAAAGTTCAAAATTATTTGATGGAACTTTAGATATTTATTCTAAAGCAGAATTAAATGCTTGTAAGCTTCTTAATTCAAATAAAGTGCCCCATAAGTGGAAAAGAGATTTTAAAAAAGAGTATAGAAATGATGATTGGGATATAATTAATAGTAATAAAATTAAGATAGAAGTTAAATCTAATAGATTTAGAGGTGAATTTGGGAGAACAAGATGTAGTCTAAATACAAAAAACCAACATAAATATCTCATTATGAAGCTATTTATAGATGATTTTGGAGATATTAAAGAATATAAATTTGTTAGAAAAATAGAGGGTAAATGGGTAAATATAACTGATACTATTCTGTGTAAAAAGTAGCCTTAAATCAAGACTTTATACACAAAGCCCATACAGGACATACATACTTTTTCAAGTACATATAGTGGGTATTGAGTCTTGCAAATGGAGGTGAAAATGGGCAAAGTCCTGTATGTTTTTTAATTTAATACCATCCCAAACCCTTTCTTGTATAAAATTAATATTTTTAACACCTTCAACACAACCAAACATTTCTTCTAATGTCCTTTTTATTACATAATCACTTTTAAAATTAACATTATGTTTTTTACAAAAGTTAGTGTATTTTCTTCTAAGTTCTTTTTTAGTAACACAACTATCATAATCTGCTTCAATATAATCAATACAAAAAGCCATAAAACTATTAGATTTTCTTATCCATAATTCCTTTATTTCCTTTGAACCAATACTTGAACTAAAATGTTTAAAAAACATAAGTCTATCTAAACCATCTAAAAATTTATTTAATAACCCTGACATTTCCTGTGGAACAGTTATTTTTTCAATTATACTTTCATCTCTTAATTTAAGATTTTTTTTATCTATTGTTTTTTCTAATTCTTCTTGAGTTACAAAAGTATATGGAAATTCTAATAAAATCCACCTATCCCAGAATCCAAGAGAAGTATCATAAACCATAGGTAGGTTATTACATGCGAAAATGAATTTCGCATGATTCTGAAATGTTATAGAATTTAAAAATTTTCTTTGAGCAGACATTAGGCTTCTTCCAGTAAGTGCTTTAAATGTGCTTGTATCTTTTAAATCTTTATTATCTATATCACCTGCAATATTAACCATTTTTCCAAAAAATTCAGAAATAATAAAACTATCTGGAATTAAACTAACTAATGGAATAGAACAACAATTTTCAATACCTAAAAGTCTTTTAATAAGTTCTAAACTTTTATCTTTCCCATTTCTTCCATTTCCAACAAACATAAATGCTTTTTCATATAAATATTCTTTCCATAAACAAAAACCACCAATTTCATAAAATACCATTCTATCTTCTTCATTAGTTAATATTTCAGAAAGAAATTTATCTATTTGAGGACAATCTGCTAAACTATTATATTCAACAGGAAGTTTATTAAAAAATATTTTTTCAGGAGTAAAATTTTTCAATTCTCTATTTTTTAAATTTAAAATACCATTTAATACAGGTATTTCTTCTAAATAATTTTGTGAAAAAAATATTTTACTTTCAATAAAAGTATCTGGTTCTAATTTATTAATAACTTGATTATAATAAAAAACACTATACCAATTACCTAATAAATCTCTCATTAATTCTTTTACTTCTGATTTTCCTTGTGGAACATAAATTCCATTTTTATAAATCCACATTTCAGTTTTATTATCATCTTTTGTAGTATAAATATAATTATTATCTTTTATCCATTTAACAATAATTTCTGTTGCATCTCCCCATTTTTTATCTTTAATTAAAGTTAAAAAATAATTTTTAATTTCTCTTTTTTCATTATATTCTTTTGATTTAATATTTTCAAGATATTTTTTTCTACTTATCTCAAGTTCATTTTGAAGTCCAGATAAATTAGCAAGATATTCTAATGCCTCTTTAAAATCACATTTTTTCATATCTTTAACAAAACTAAAAATATTCCAACTTCCATCACAATGAAAACAATGTGCTGTTTCATAATTAAATCCTAAACACTTTCCACCTTTAGAAGAATGGAAAGGACAATTTGTAGGATTTATTGAAATATTTATTCCAAAAGAAGATAGAACATTTTCCATAGGGACACTATTTTTTATTTTATCAATAAAATTATCTTCTAATTCTACTTTTGGTCTTTCAAATATTTTTTTATCTTTATTTGGTTTTTTATCATATTTATTTAATAATGCTTTTATTTCGGCATAAGATAGAAATTCTATTTCAGAATTATCAATAACTTCATATTTATTTCCATTTGGATGTATGCTTCCAGAACCAACAACTTGTTTACCTTCTCCTTGAACATCTACAAGAGTGTTCATTTCTTCATCAAATATCTTAAAACTTTCAACCCTATCTGAATAAAAATATTTATGTAATTTTCCACTTCCTGTTTTAACCGTAAATGTCTGTGGAAGTTTTTTAACTACTTCATTTTGTATTTTTTCATCATCAAAATCAATAATAATTAATTGTTTTAATCCACCACCCATAACTCCATAATTACCTTTATTATTAATATGTTCTAATAATTCTATATCATCAAAATCAATTACTTTATTCTGCCATTCTTTTTGAAATGGTTTCTTTCCTCCTTTTTCAAGTAGAACAAATTTTATTCCTTTTTGTTTAAGTTGTTGTGGTATCTCCATTTGTAACCTCTTTAATCCATTTTTTTGTAAAAATATATATTTCTTCTTGTGCTTCTTTTATTTTTGAAATAGTAGAATATTTCATTAACCAATAATCAGAATTATATTCTTGTCTTATGGAATATTTTTTTAAAATTAAAGTAATCTTTTTATGTAATTTTATATGACATTCTCTACATAATCTATAAAATTCTCCACTCCATTTTTCATTTAAAAAATTAGATATTTCTTCTGGAGGATTATGATGTTCATCAATACCTAAATAAGTTTTATATCTTTCCCATCCATCTGAAAATATTTTATTACATTTAATACAAATATCTTTTTCAGGATTAAATCCATCACTCATTTTTCCCTTCCCCCTTCTCCCACTCATCAGCTAATTGCTCTTCTTTTTTATATTCGTCAAATCTTATAATATCAACAAAAAAAATCCTATCTGTTTCTCCTTTTCTTTTTCCAGTAAAATTCCAAACTTTAATATAATCAGAAGTAATTTCACGAATTAAACAAAAATAATATGTTCCTAAATAATCTTCAATAAATAATGGTATATCATTTCTTAAAAATATTTCTGCTTTTTCTTTAAACTTTTCAGAATTTTCCTTTACCTTATCAATTTCCTTTTCCATTGTCTTACTATTAAAAATAATAGGTATTTAAAACATAGTAACTATTTTAAAATTAATAAATTGCGTGTGTCGTCGGGGTTGATACCATCTCACCGAAGCAGTGCCCCATAATAAATAAGGGTTGTCCTAATATTTTCGGCACTCACAAATAAATAATTTTGCATTTAAATTAATTAGGTAGTAAAAATTCATCTTTTTCTTCTTCTATAAATCACAGCACTAACAATTCTTTTTCTTCTTTTTAAACTATAATTTGGATGTTTTCTTCTTACAGAATTCATTATTTTTTGTCTAAGTTTTTTATAACAGGGCATATTTTTTACCTCCTTTTATCCTAAATTTTTAGTTAAATTTGCTCCTATTTGTTTTGATACTTTTGAATCACCAAAATTTTTATCTATTTTTTTTAAACTAAAATATTTTGAAATTTTATCCTCTTTAAAATGTTTTTTTATTTTATCGTCTTTAAGATAACGAATTATTCTTCCTAGTTTGAAGTTCTTTTTAACTTTTTCAATATCTTTCCTGAATATTATTCTATTTATTTTTTTTAAATCCATTTTTTTACTTCCTTTTTATCTTTCTTAATATGAAACCTCAAAAAAAATTAAGTGAGGTTAATTTTAAAAAATTTATACTTCAGCAGACATTCCTTTAGTTCCTCCTGTCTGGAATGAACTGAATACAATAGCTAAAAGTATTCCTACTATTAATAATATTACAATTATAGTCAGCCATGTTGGAATTGTCTTTGTTGCAGTTACTGTGCTTTCTACACCACCACAAGCATCTCCACCAGATTTGTAAGTATAACCCACCATCCATGTTCCCAATGGTGAACCAATAGTAGTTGAAAGATTAGTTATAGTTCCTAAACTTTTATCAACAATAGTATAATTCACTGGTGACATTACTATACTTCCTGTTTGATTCATAACTTTATCAATACTTACAAGTTCATAACAATCAATATCAGTAGTATTATATTTTAATGTTGTTACTTTTGTTACTGTAATACTTTCATTTGTAACAGCAGTTGAAGTTTGTAAAGTTCCTTGGAAAGATTCTAAAACTAAAAATCCAATACCCAATACAATACCAACAACCACTAATGCTATAATTATCCCCTGAAGATTACCTAATTGTGCTTTCTTTTCCATATTAAATAGGCAAATTTAGCCTATTTAAGCTTGAGTTCCTCCTCTTGGAAGAACACTAAAGACAATAGCTAAAAGTATTCCTACAATTGCTAAAATTACAATTATTGATAACCATGTTGGAATAACTTTCATTGCTGTAATAGTATCGTTAACTCCTGCTTGTGCTGCACTTCCTGCTGTTAATGTAGTAGAAAATGAAGACAAGACCAAAAATCCAATACCCAATACAATACCAACAACCACTAATGTTATAATTATTCCCTGTAAATTACCTAATTGTGCTTTCTTTGAAATAGGTTGCATTTGTTTTTTTACCTCCTTACAATTCTATGTTAAATATTTATTTACTTTGTAAGATTTAAACTCTTTAAATTAATATATTAAATAAGATTTAAATTTTTTTAAAATAAAGTAATTAATTTAAACTAAAACATGTTATTATATTTATGAAAAATGTTTATGTTCATAAGGCTATTAGTCCTGAACTTTCAAAACAAATTGATGAAATGATATTAAGAATAAAAACAGGCTTAGGATTTGATATAAATAAATATCAGGCATCTAAGATAATTGCCTGGAAGTCAAAATCATATACTGTAAATATAAATGAAAAAAAGTTAATAGAAATTTTGGGGGGAAGAATTTAAATTTTAAAATGCGAAGTTTAATTAAAAATAAAAGAGGAGATATTCCAAGTCTTATAATTGGTTTAGTAATAATTTTATTTGTTGTGGGTATTGTTTCTATTGTATTCAGCAAAAGTTTTCTTTTATTTACTGCTGAATTTAAAAAACAGGATATGATAAGTAATAACACCAATGCTATGAATGCTGTTAATATTGTTGAAAGCAAAACAATTCCATTCCTGGATTATTTATTTTTCTTTTCTTTTATAGGTGTTTTAATAGGTTTAATAATTTCTTCAATTTATATTAATGTTCATCCAGCTCTTGGTGTAATATTTATTATTTTTTTAATTGTGGCAATTGTTCTTTCTGGAATATTTGCTAATATATTTGTTACTATTGGAGAAACAAGTGAATTGTCATCCACTTATAATAGTTTTGTATTAACCAAAGCTATTGTTACTCATCTTCCTTTAATAATTTTAGCAGTTGGAACAATAATAATTTTTGTTTTATATGGAAAATCAAAAGAAGGGGTGCTTACTGCTTAAAATGAATAAAAACACTAAAATTTTTAAGGCAGAAAGGTATCAAGGATTGAAGATTAGATTATTAGTAATATTATTCATCGGCTTATTTTCAATGAGTTTTGTTAGTGCCTTTGATTTTGATAATGTTAAAAGTTATAATAGTTTAACTAAAACAGCAACAATTAATAATTGTGATTTATGGACTGGAATTTGTTTAATAACAGGAGAAAAGATTGCAGATGTTACATTAAAAACCCCACAGGTATTTTATGTTATGCAGGGAAAAGACAGAAAGGTTGCAGAATTTGAGGTTGATTTAAATTCTGAAAGTTATAAGAATTTTATTTCCAATATAGATTTAATTAATAATAAAAACAGCAAAACAATTACAAGAGATATAATTTATAAATATAAAACTTTAATTCCTTATGAAATTGGTGTTAATGATTATAAGGAAGAATGTCAATTAGATATAAAGAATAATACTCAGGTATGTTCACAAGTAATAATAGGGACACATAAAGAAACAAAGTATAATGAATTATGGACTTCTTTGGATAAGTTAGATTTAACAAAAGGAAAAATAACAATAGGATTATTCACAGATGTTTATGCTGGAGATAATGTTGAATGGATACCAACTCTTGCTGGGGTAAAAATAACTGAATGGGCAACTTGGACAGATGGATTAACTGTTGGATTAGTTTCTTATTATAAATTAGATGAGAATGCAGGAACAATAACAAATGATTCTTTAGGAAGAAATAATGGAACAATTTATAATGGTAACTGGAATTCAGGAAAAATAAATTATGCCTATAATTTTACACAAAATTATTCAACCACACTTTCTTTTATAAATACAACATTAAGTTCTCAGTTAGCAGGTGTTGGTGGAAATAATGTAACTTATACTGCTTGGATAAAACCTACAAGTTGTGGAAGTTCTTTGATAATATTCAGCAAATTTCCAGGAATTCAGTTTGGAATATATAATGTTGCTTGTAAAATAGGAACTTATACAGAAACAGGTGGATGGAAATATACTACAAATGCTATAATTTTAAATCAATGGAATTTTGTTGCTGTAGCTATAGATTCAGGAACAGCAATATATTATATAAATGGAGGAGAAAATGGTTCTGCTTCTGGATTAAGTTGGACAACAACAAATGCTGCAGGAGTGATTGGACATAACTTGCAGGGAGATTATGGTTTTAAAGGAATAATAGATGAGATTGGAATATGGAACAGAAGTTTAAGTGCAGGTGAAATAAGTGATTTGTATAATGGAGGAGCGGGAATAACATATAGTGCTGGTGCTGGACCATATTCAATTTCAGTTAATTTAACATTACCATTAGACAATGCAGTTTTTTCAACAACAACCATTAATTTTAATTCTACAATAACTCCAACAAATGTAAATTTAACAAATGCAACTTTATATATATGGAAATCTGATAATAGTATCTTTAATAAAACAACAAATATTATTACAGGAAATGAAACAAATTCAACTGGGTGGACAATAAATAATTTTGTTATTGATAGTTATAAGTGGAATGTTTTTGGATGTGGTAAAAATTCAAGTTTAGATGCAATTTGTTCTTATGCTGCAAATAATTATACATTTTCATTAGGTTCAATAGTAAATCAAACAGATTATAATAGCGTAACATATGAAACAAAGCAGGAAAATTTTAATGTAACAATAGACTTGCTGGAAGATTCATTAATATCTTTAGCTCAATTAGTTTATAATGGAACTAATTATACCATTTCAGATATAACTGGAAATTCTACAAGAAAAATGTTTTCTAAGACAATAAATATTCCATTAAATATTAATCCATTTATCAATGAAACAAAACAATTCTTTTTTAGATTTATTTATGGTGGAACCTCAACACAAACAACATCTTTAACAAATCAAACAGTAAGTTATATAAATTTTCAAATATGCAATTCTACTTACAATACAAAATATTTGAACTTTACTATAAAAGATGAAAAAACAAATATTAATATAAATAGCAGTTTTTCAGGAATTTTTAATTATTATCTTGGAGGAGGAGCAACTTATAAAAATTATAGTTATTCCAATATAAGCAATTTGAATTATTTTTATCCTTTTTGTTTTTATCCCCAAGACAAAACAATAAAAACAAACATGGTTTCAGAATTTGAAGGAACTACTTATCAGACAAGAACTTATTATCTAACGAATGCTTCATTAACCAATGTTACCAATAATATAAATTTGTATTTATTGAATGATTCGGATATAATAAAATTTTTCTTTACACTAACAAAGAGTCTTACTCCAGTTACAAATGCTTATGTTACAATAAGCAAGTATGATTTGTCTACTGGAACTTATAATACAATAGGAATAAGAAAATCAGATAATACTGGAAAATTTATTGAATATCTTGAATTAGACAAGGATTACAGATTTTCAATAGTTAAAAATTCCGAACTTTTAGGTGTTCTGGATAAAAATTCAATTTGTTCAGCTACACCATGTGAAATGTTTCTGGAAATAACAGAAGAACCTGTTAATTTATGGCAGGGTTATTATGATTCCTTTGCAACTAATATTGCATATAATCTTACTTTTAATCCAGCAACTAGTATGTTCACTTTTGATTTTATTGATTTGACAGGATTGGCTAATTATTTTAGATTACAGGTAAATAAAATAGAATACAATCAAACAGGAGCTTTAATATGCAATAATTTTTCTTATGCAAATTCTGGAACATTAATTTGCAATGTTACTGGATATGAAGGAAATTTTATGGCTAGTGCTTATGTTAGCAGAAGTCCAGAAAAATTAATTGAAACAATTTATGGTCTTATAAATGCTTTAAAAGATATTATAGGAGCAAATGAAGGATTATTATTTACTTTTATACTTGTATTTTTGGTGGCTTTAATTGGTGCCTGGAATCCGATTGTAGGAATAATACTGGCAACATCAACTTTTTTCCTGTCATTTATTATGGGTTTTGTTTCAGTTAGTTATACTACTATTATTTTAATATTTATTTTAGCTGTAATCATTATATTAAAAACAGGGAGGGAAATATGAGATTAGAGTCAATTTTTGTATTAGTATTGGTTGCAGGATTATTTTTTGGAATAGTTGGAGGAATAATTGCAGATTTTAATAATAATTATCCAGAAGTTAATGCCATGAATGGAACTAATTTTAATAAATATAATTATGCATCAGATTTAAATAAAACTTTAAATCCTATTCAGGAGAATATAAATACTATTGGTAATAAAGAAAGCAGTGGATGGACTAAAATATTAGAAAGTGGAAGTCTTTTATGGAATGGTGTTATAACTTTTATAACAGCTATAATTACTGTTCCTTCTTTTGCAATAAGCATAATAAGTGGAATTGCAACAGAATTAAAAATTCCAATAGCAGTTCAGAATATTATAATTCCAATTTTTATAACAATGATATTAGGTTTGGTTATATTCATGTTAATTAAATGGTGGCATAGAGGTGAGTAGTGGCAGTTCCTTTTGAATATCCTTCAGAGAATATATCAGGAATGTTTGGATTAGTTCAACATGTGAATAATATAACTTCTGGAACATTTGGAATTGTTTTATTGCTTATTGTTTTTGTATTATCTTTTATAACAACAAGGTCTGTAAGTCCATCAAGAAGCATAGGTTTTTCAGTATTTATAACTTTTTTATCAGCAATATTAATAAGATATATGGGTTTAATAAATGATGGAATACTTTATATTGCTATTGTTTTATTAGTTGGATGTGGGATATGGATATGGTATTCAAAATCAGAGGATTTAAATGTTTAAAAATAATATAAAAATAATGAAAGTAATTTATTTTTTATTAATTGGAATTTTATTTATAAATTTAATAAGTTCTGAACAAACAACATTAGGCGTATTTAAGCAGAATACCTGTGTTGAACTTATACAAATTTGTGCTGATTGCTCTTTTGTTAATATAACTTCAGTAAGGTATCCAAATTCAACTCTTGCTCTTGCAACAATGATTAAAATGACAAAAACAGGAACAGAATATAATTATAGTTTTTGCAATACTTCTTTTGTTGGTAAATATATAGTAAATGGTTTTGGTGATGTTGATGGAACAAATACAATATTTAATTATGACTTTGAAATAACTCCTTCTGGAGTTAGTTTAACAGTTGCTCAGGGTGGAATATCAATAGGAATATTAATTTCTATTGTTGTATTAATGTTTTTCTTTGGATTTTTATCTTTTAAATTCTTGGAAAATGATAAAACATTTCCAATAGGACTTTTCTTTTTAGTATTATCTATAATAATTGCTGTATATGGTTTATATTTGGGTGTTACTTATAGCACAGATTATTTATATTCCAATACTTCAGATGTCCAGTCAAAAGTATTTATTGGAGTTTTATTTGGTTTAATTGGAATAACATTTCTTGGACTTTTATTTTTAGTATTAGCAACATTGGCTGAATTCAAGGAAAGAAAAAGTTTAATTAATTATGGTGGAGATTATAATTCTAAAACAAAAATGTATAAATAAATTATAAATAAATATTTACAATTTTATATTTATCCTCTCTTTCATAACATTCATATCTGTTATTTTCTTTTGTTTTTCTCATTATATATTCCCAAACATCTTCAAATAAAATATCTTCAATCATTTCAATACATTGTCCAAACATTATTTGCACTTGTTGGTGTTGGATGAAATATAACATAAGGAGAATCTGTGTGACATGGAATTACTTCAATTGGTTTTATAACTTCCTCTTCTAATTTCATGTTTGAAGTAGATATTGATGCTGTGCTTAGATTTGTTTCTAAAACACTAATTGTTTTTAAAATGTCTTCTTCTGTTAATAATTGTTTTCCTGTTTCATTAAACCAATATTGATTAATTGCTAAATGTGAAAAATCTGTTAATTGTTTAACTTCCATATTCCATTTATTTCTTGTGAAAATATTTCTCTCATTTAAATCTAATTTTGTAGTATCATAAGTTTTAATTCCTATATAACTATCTTGTAAAGTATTTCCTTCAATTACTGGTTTTCCTTCAGATATATCATAAGCTACCATTATTGCGTTTGAAGATGGATTAGTTATAAGATTATCTTTAATAACAATATTTTCCAAATTTTTCCAAGCAATTGTTAGAGTATTAACGCCATTTCCATAAATATTACATTTTTCAATTCTTACATCTCTTATATATTCATCATTTGAATCTTTTGATAAAACAACTGCATCCTGTGGTGTTATATTATCATTTGGAGCTTTTATTTTCAAATTAATCAGTTCAGTATCATTTGATAACAAAAATGTTGTATTTAAAACTGCATCTTTTCCAACACCATACATTCCTTTCTTTTCCATTCGTGATATATTTAAACCATATTCTCCATCATATACATTAATGTTTATTCTTGTTCCATCTTCAAACTTTAATGCTTCTTCTAACTTCTCAAACCTTATTTCCTCTTTAACTTCTGTTTCTTTTGGAGCTAATGCTATATCTGTTGCTTTAATTGGAGAAACTAATATTCCTAAAATAGCCAATGATGATAACCAATTTTTTATTTTCATATTAACATGTAGTTGAAGTTATTATACCTCCTTTATAAACTAAATTACAAGCCCCACTATTATCTCCTTTTCTAACACTTATAGTTCCAGTATACCCATTAGTTTCATTCACTGAAAATTGTGCAGAGTTTATAAAACCGCTACTTGTTATTAAACTTGTAACATTCATTGTTCCAACAACATTTAAAGTATGTGTTGGAGTATATGTTCCAATTCCAACATTTCCAGCATAACTAATAACAAAACTTTCTCTTGTGCCCGGTGTTTGTATATACCATTCTATTGCTTCTTCATAAATTAGTTTTGTTGTGAGTGAACTTTTTAAATTAGCCCAAGAACCACCAGTAGAATAGCAATCCCAAAGCACTTGGTCAACAACATTATGAACTAAAATATCATTAGCAAAAAAGTTATGATTTTTTTCAACACCAATCTCCCAAATTTTATCATTGTAATTATCTTCTATTTCTATTTTTTGTATGGTTATATTTTTAAGATTATAGTCAAGTAAAATATCTCCAACTTTCAATTCCTCAGCTTTAATATAACCTTTTCCAACAACATAAAATTCATGGTCATAAGTTGCTTTTATTTTTCCTTCTGAAGTATAAATATTATACCATTTATTTCCCGCTTTTGAAATGCTGTCAGATTGAACATTTATAACTTTATCTTGTTCTATTTTTCCATTGTTATAACTATAAACCAAATCTCCTTTGTTTAAAGAATCAATTCTTTTTTCTCCTTCTAATGTTTTAACTAATGTATCTCCAGAAAGACAAGCACTTTTATCCTGAGACTGTGCTCTCAAGATAAGTTTTGTTGAATCTAAATCATTAGCCCAACAAATTGTAGGAATTGTTAAATTTACTGTAGCTAATCCATCTTTAACTTGCCATAATGTTCCCTCAATAGAATTTGCTGGTTTGGTATAATTAACATACAAGATTGCTGGTTCTGTTGGTAGATTATAAACTACATCATTATCAGAAGTATCCCAATTTCCATCATAAGTGGCTGCTCCTCCTGAAGCAAAAACATCTGTTGTTCCATCATCTGGCGATAATCCTGTTTGGTCAGAATTTTCATCATAAGTATAAGAATATGAAGGACCTGCAACCTGAAAAGGGTTTGTTGGATTGCTTGTTCCAATTCCCACATTAGTTGTATTCACATAAAGCATTCCAGATAAGTTAACATTTCCTATAGTCCATATATTAGTAGTATTAGCATACAAATTTCCAGAAACATTCAAAGCTTTTGCATTATTTGATATTTCTAATGAATATGCTGGTTTTATAACTCCAATTCCAACATTTGTTGTATTTACATAAAGCATTCCAGATAAGTTAACATTTCCTATAGTCCATATATTAGTTGTATTTACATATAAGTTTCCAGAAACATTCAAAGCTTTTGCATTATTTGATATTTCTAATGAATATGCTGGTTTTATAACTCCAATTCCCACATTAGTTGTATTTACATATAAGTTTCCAGAAACATTTAAAGAATTTGCAT
>Ga0315284_10000865_pt1 | contig 41463 bp, 37 predicted proteins | sample YL17G09_16_MG_FD_203696 | JGI IMG/M metagenome (GOLD analysis project Ga0315284, IMG submission 203696) | Sediment microbial communities from Yellowstone Lake, YNP, Wyoming, USA - YL17G09_16 | ecosystem: Environmental > Aquatic > Freshwater > Lake > Sediment | place: USA: Wyoming | collected...
GGCGGAGTCCTCTCGACGGTCGAGAACGACTATGCCCCGATCGACTATCCGGGCGGCGTCGGACACGTGCCGAGTTACAGCACGATCGGCGAACGGTTCGACATGGAAGAGATGCACGTCCGCTTCACCGCAACCGGGATGCAGGTCCTGGTGGTCACGAGTTCCGCATGGACGGCCGACGCGGCCGGCTCGACGTGGACGCTCGGCGACCTCTTCATTGAGACGGGCGGCCTGCTGTTCGGCATCGTGACCCAGTCGGCCAGCCAGGGCCTGGCCGCCGGGAGCATCTACCGGATCGACTCGCCGGGCGACGTCGAACTGCTCCAGGCCGCGCCGGGCAGTTACCTGACGAACAACACTCTCGTTGCGAACGACTACGGCCCGGACGCCACGATCCGCAACATCGCCGGGCCGTGGGCCGTGGACGACGACATCTCGATCGGCCAACGGGTCGGCGCGGCCTCGCTCGACTGGGCCGCGTTCGACTACGGCGGCAAGGAGGACGACACCTTCCTCATCGAGTACACCTTTGACAAGAGCCTCCTGGGCATCGGCGACGGCTCCAGCCTGACGGCGAAGATGACCTGGGGCTGCGGCAACGACGTGATCCGCGTCCATGCCGCCACCGTGCCGGTCCCCGAACCGGCCACGGCCGCGCTCATGGCCGTCGGCGCCGCCTTCTGGTTCGTGCGCCGCCGCCGCGGAAGGCGCCGCTTCGAGCGGCGGGCGGGCGGCCTTTGTCTCGAGCGGCGACCGGGAGGTCGCCGCAGCGTGCGAACGTCAATGGTTAAGCCGCGAGCGGAAAGCCTTTGTTTCGAGCGGCGACCGGGCGGCCTTTGTCTCGAGCGGCGACCGGGAGGTCGCCGCAGCGTGCGAATGCGTCAGGATGCGCGCCGGCGCCCGGCTCACCCGCTTTGGCGCTTCCACGGGTCCAGGCGGCGGAACGTCTCGAGGACGAACTGTTTCGTTTCGGCCGTGGCGCCGATGGCGGCATGGTCGCCGTAATCCCCGAGGACGAACCCGCCGTCGGGCGTCGCCCAGCGGGCCAGGAGCATTTCGGCCTCGGCCTCGATGGCGGCCCGGTCGCCCGTCGGCAGCGTCTTCTGGATGTCCGCGAGCGTCTCGAAACATATCTTTCCGCGAAACGCGCGGCCGATCTCCTCGATGCCGTTGGTGCGCGGCTGCTGCATGTTGATGACGTCCAGGCCCGCCTCGATGAGGCCGGGGAGGGCCTTGTTGATCTTCCCGCACGAGTGCATCCACACGTGCCATCCGCACGCGTGGATCGCCCGGAAGAGTTTCTGGTAGCGCGGCTGAAAGAACCGCCGCCACAGGTCCGGCGAGATGTGCAGGTCGGCCTGCGTGCCCCAGTCCTCGCTGAACGAAAAGCCCTGGATGCGATCCCCGGCCGCGCGGTGCATGTTCCGCACGACCGCCAGGTCGAACTCGAGGATCCGGTCGGCCAGTTCGTGGATCTCGGGCCGATCGTCCAACAGGTCAATCATCGAGTTCTCGAACCCGTGGAGGCTGTGCATCCGCTCCCACAGGATCATGAAGATGCCGGTCGTGGCGTATTTGTCGCGGCGGGCGGGGTCGGCGGCGATCCCGGCGAGCCTCACCGGCACGCCGGCGTACCGCCGCGGGTCGTCGCCGTCGGGCCACGGAAAGTCCTTCATGCCCCCGAGGTCCGCCAGCGGGCGGCCCTTGACCTGGCCCATGTTCTTCGCCGAGGTGTGGGCCCAGCGGCACAGCCACTCGTCCACGTCCGGGTCGGCCCCCGCCTCGGCCGGCCTCACCGGGTCGTAGCCCACGTCCACGACGTCGCTTGCGTCGCCGTAGCCCCGGACCGGGAGGCGCGGCGGGCGGCGAAACTCGACGGCCCGGGTGACGACTTCGCGCGGTGTCATGCCTTCGCTCCTATCGCGGCGGCCCGCTCACCCCGATAGTATAGCCTTCGCAACGGCCGTCTCCAATTCCTTATCCTCTGCACCGTCAGTCTCCGTACCGACCGCGCACGAACAGGCGGCCTTTCCCCGAGCGGCGTGCGCCGTTTCGCGCAAGGCGCGCCGCAGCACACGAACGTCAATGGTTAAGCCGCGAGCGGGAAGCCTTTGTTTCGAGCGGCGTGCGGGCGGCCTTTGTCTCGAGCGGCGACCGGGAGGTCGCCGCAACGTGCGAACGTCAATGGTTAAGCCGCGAGCGGGAAGCCTTTGTTTCGAGCGGCGTGCGGCAGCACGCCGTGGCGTGCGAATGCATCAGGATGCGCGCTGGGCACGGGTGTGCCTGGTTTTTCTGGTACTCTATAAATCCTTTGCCTGCCTTGTTTTGCGGGCCTTGTTGCCCTCGGAACGTGGAACACGGAACGCGGATTGTAGGGTGCGTGCTCCGCACGCACGCGGAATAGGGTCGCGTGCGTGCGGAGCACGCACCCTACGTTCTGCCTGTCAAAATCCGCAGTCACATCCCGGCCTTCACGCCGGCCCAAGACCGCTGGACGGCGGCACGCAAGTCTTTATACTGGATCGGGGCAGGCAGCGCGGCCGCGCGGGAGGCAATCGGCATGAGACTCGGAGCGCCGGTCTTTGAGAAATACGACGGGCCCGAGCGGTGGGCGACGGCCCTGAAATCGCTCGGCTACGGCGCGGCCTACTCGCCGGTTGAGGCGAGTGCCGACGATGAGACGGTGGCGGCTTACGCCGAGATGGCCGAGGCCGCCGACATCGTCATCGCCGAGGTCGGCGCCTGGAGCAACCCCATCAGCCCGGACGACGACCTGCGGCGCGGCGCAATCAAAAAATGCAAGGTCGCCCTGGCGCTCGCCGACCGGCTCGGCGCGCGGTGCTGCGTCAACATCGCCGGGTCGCGGGCACGGCGGTGGGACGGACCGCATCCCGACAACCTTTCCAGTGCGACGTTCGACCTCGTGGTCGAGACCGTCCGCGAGATCATTGACGCCGTCCATCCGACCCGCACTTTCTATACGCTCGAGACCATGCCGTGGGTCTTCCCCGACTCGGCCGACTCGTACGTCCGCCTGATCGAGGCGATCGACCGCGACCGCTTCGCCGTCCACCTCGACCCGGCCAACCTGATCTGGAGCCCCGAGCGGTTCTTCGGCAATGCGGCGGTCCTCCGCGAATGTTTCGCCAAACTCGGGCCGCGCATCAAGAGTTGCCACGCCAAGGACGTCGCCCTGCGCGAGAAGATGACGGTCCACCTGGACGAGGTGCGGCCGGGGACGGGCGGCCTCGACTATCGGGTGTACCTTGAGGAACTCTCGCGTCTCGACCCGGACGTGCCGCTCATGATCGAGCACCTGCCGACGGCCGAGGAGTACGCCAAGGCGGCCGCGCACATCCGGGCCGTGGCCGCGGGGGCGGGCCTTTCGTTCCGCTGATCTTGCCGCGCGCCTCTCGTTAGAGGATTTGCTCCGGCCTTTGCGCCTTTTTTGCGACACCAGATTTCGCTTGATAACATCATGGGCCTTGGCCAAAGTGTCCTGCCATGGCAGACGGTGTTTCCATTCTTGCGCCCTTGCAGACCTTTGCCCAAAGTGTTAGCGCCAAGTTCTCAGCCCTTGCCGCCGGCGAACCTGAAGAGCAATTGCGCAGCCCTTTTGAAGTCTTGATGGTGGAAGTCGGGAAAACCCTTGGCATCAAGGTGATCGCCAAGGGCGAATCGCCTCTGCCCGACCGGCTCGGCAAGCCCGATTTTGCCATCCTGGCAAGCAAACTCCTCGCAGGCTATGTGGAACTCAAGGCCCCCGGCGTTGGCGCCATTCCTACCAGGTTCACCGGCCGCAATCGCGAGCAATGGAAGCGGTTTCAGTCGATCCCTAACCTCATCTACTCCGACGGTAACGAGTGGGGGCTTTATCGGGGCGGCAAGGCCGTCCGCCCCATCGTCCGCCTCTCCGGCGACGTGGCAGAGGACGGCCGCAAGGCCGCCGCTGCCAAGGATGCCGACGCCCTGCTTGACTTGGTGAGGGACTTCCTTTCGTGGAAGCCTATCATCCCCAAAAAGGTGGAGGACCTGGCGGCACTCCTGGCGCCCCTTTGTCGCATGCTGCGCGGCGAAGTGGCCGACGCCCTTCGGGCAGGTGCATCGCCCCTCGTGCAACTGGCCAAGGACTGGCGGCAACTTCTGTTTCCGAATGCGAGCGATGACCAGTTTGCCGACGCCTATGCCCAGACGGTGACCTTCGCCCTGCTGCTGGCGCGAAGTGAAGGGGCCGATCCGCTCAGTCTGGCCAGCGCCGAAAGCGCCCTGGCGGCCGAGCATAGCCTTCTTTCGCGGGCGCTTCAGGTGCTGACCGACCCGAAGGCGCAGATTGAGATTTCGGCCTCCCTCGATCTCCTCATTCGCGTCATCGGCGAAGTGGCCACCGACGCCTTGACCGGCCCCAGGAACCCGTGGCTGCACTTTTATGAGCCGTTCCTTGCCGCCTATGACCCCAAACTCCGCAAGGACGCCGGCGCCTATTACACGCCGGTCGAGGTCGTCCGCGCCCAGGTGCGCCTGATTGACGATCTCCTGAGGAACCGCCTCGGCAAGGACCTGGGATTCGCCGACCCCGGAGTCGTCACCTTGGACCCCGCGGCCGGAACGGGAACGTACTTGCTTGGCGTCATTGAGCACGCCCTTGGCCGCGTCGAACAGGTGCAGGGCACGGGCGCCGTGCCAGGCCAGGCAACGGCCCTTGCCGCCAATCTTTACGGCTTTGAGATCATGGTGGGGCCTTACGCGGTGGCGGAACTCCGCGTGAGTCGCGCGCTCCTGGACAAGGGGGCGCGCCTCCCGGTAGGCGGCACGCACGTATACCTGACGGACACGCTGGAAAGTCCGCACACGGTGCCGCTCCAGTTGCCGCTTTTCCTTGAGCCGATTGCCGAACAGCACCGCCGCGCTTTGGAGGTCAAGGACAAGGTTCCTGTTATTGTCTGCCTTGGCAATCCGCCCTATGATCGGACAGAAGCCGTTGATGAAACCAACAAGGCCCGGACCGGCGCATGGGTCCGATGGGGCGATGATGGTAAAGGCACGACTGCGATCCTTAAGAACTTTTTGGACCCGGCCCTTGCCGCGGGCCACGGCGTTCGCGTGCATAACCTTTACAACCTATACGTGTACTTCTGGCGATGGGCCTTGTGGAAAGTCCTTGAGGCCAAGACGGCCGCCGGACCTGGCATTGTGTCCTTTATCAGTGCATCCAGTTACCTGGACGGCGACGCCTTTTGCGGCATGCGCGAGCACATGCGCCGCCTATGCGATGAAATCTGGATTCTGGACCTGGGCGGCGAAGGGCGCGGCACGCACAAGAGCGAAAACGTCTTCGCCATTCAGACGCCCGTGGCCATTGCCGTGGCCGTCCGGTACGGCTCAGGAGGTGGCACGGGCTTCCAGCCCGTGAACCATGGGCAGGATGCCCATGCCACCTCACGAAGAGGCACGGGCTTCCAGCCCGTGGATCATGGGCAGGATGCCCATGCCACCCCAGAGCGCGGCCTGGAAGGCCGTGCCGCATCCGTCCATGTCCGCCGGGGCGCTTATCTGCCCCATTGGACGAAGGACGCCAGTATCTACTCGGTGACGTTCCGCCTGGCGGATTGTCTGCCCGAATCGGTGGTTCAGGGGTGGCTTGCCGAACGGGACGACATCATCCGCACCGCCAGGCAGATGCATCGCCCTCTGGCGCCGCACGAGGAACAAAGGCTGCAATACCTGTTCTCCGAAAAGGTGGACGCGTACATGGATGCCGGTCACGGGGCCTGCTGGATGAAGCAGGACAGGATCGCCGGCATCGTGGCCGGCGCCCTTCGGCATTTCGACGGACGCCGCTACCGCCTGTTGGCATGGTGCGTCATGCCCAACCACGTTCACGTCGTGGTGGAGCCGCTGGGCGGTCGCGAACTGCCCGAAATCTTGCACTCATGGAAGTCCTTCACGGCCAACCAAGCCAACAAGGCCCTGGGGCGCAAGGGCGAGTTCTGGCAGCCGGAGTATTACGACCACCTGATTCGAGATGAGAGCGACTTGGCGCACGCTCTCGAATACGTCCGGCGCAACCCCGAACGCGCGGGGCTGAGGAAATGGAAGTGGTCAGAAGGTGGCACGGGCTTCCAGCCCGTGGATCATGGGCAGGATGCCCATGCCACCTCCAAACCGCCGGCCAAAGTCCATTACGCGCGAATCGAGGGTACCCGCGACGAAAAGTTGAAGGCCCTGGACACCGTAGCCAGCTTTGTTTGCCTGCCTTGGCAAGATTGCCCCGAGGCTTGGCATGCGCCATTTCGCCCGGCCGGTGCGGGGGCGTATTCCGTGTGGCCGATGCTGACCGACCTGTTGCCTTGGCAGCAGAGCGGCGTCAAGGCCGGGCGGACCTGGGTTATCGCCGCGAATTCTGACACTCTAGAGCACCGCTGGCGCGCGCTGTGTAAGGCGGAGAAAGACAAGCGGGCTACTTTGTTCAAGAACTCGCCCACCGGACGCAAGGCCCACGACGCGCCATATCAACTTCCGCCCCGAGGCGAAAAACTGAAGTCGATTGCGCAAGTGCCTAGCAACAGCCAGCCTCCCAGCACTGTGCCATATTCCTATCGGTCCTTTGACCGGCAAGTCATCTTTGCCGATGCCCGGATGCTGGACAGACCCGGCCCTTCTCTTTGGGCCGCGCATGGCGAAGGGCAAGTGTATGTGACAAGCCTACTAACAAAACCGCTGGGCACTGGCCCAGCGCTGACAGCATGCGCACTAATGCCCGACCTTGACCATTTTTCGGGCCGTGGTGCAAAGGACGTTGCACCTTTATATCGCGACACTCAGGGCCAGGAAGCCAACCTCCTGCCGGGGCTGCTGGACGTACTCGCCAAGGCATACGGCCGGAAGTGGCATGGCCTTCCAGGCCATGATTCTGGTTCACGGGCTGGAAGCCCGTGCCACCTTACGCCGGAAGACTTCCTGGCCTACGTCTACGGCGTGCTTGCCCAGCCCGCCTTTACCGAGCGGTTTGCCGAGGAACTGGGCACGCGCCAAATCCGCGTCCCTATCACCAAGGACGCCGACCTGTTTGCCAAGATTCGGGACGTTGGCGCGCGGCTCCTTTGGCTCCACACCTACGGTGAGCGATTCGTGCCGCACGGCAAGACGCGCGGCCAAGTGCCGCAAGGCAAGGCCCGGTGCACAAGGCCGGTTCCGGCCGGTACGGCGGCCTATCCCGAGAAGTACGAATACGATGAAGCAACAAAGACATTGCACGTGGGCGACGGCGCGTTCGCGCCCGTGGGGCCGGAAGTCTATGAATTTGAGGTTTCAGGCCTGAAGGTCGTGCAGTCGTGGCTTGGCTACCGAATGAAGGAACCCAAGGGCAAGCGGTCGTCGCCCCTCGACGACATCAACCCCGAGCGATGGCCGAGCGAGTTTACGACCGAACTCTTGGAACTCCTTTGGGTCCTTGAGGCGACCCTGGCCGAATATCCCGCCCAGGCGAAGTTGCTGGAAGCCGTAACGGCCGGCCCGCTCTTCACGGCGGATGAATTGCCGCCCGTCCCCGAGGCCATGCGAAAGCCCCCAAAGCCCGAGGTCCACAAGGAATTGTGGGATCAGGGCGAGTCGTAACCACCCCGCCACCACGGCAGTTGCGGATTCCAAACCTTATCCGCCATAGCCTAAGAGCGACGAACGATCACTTCCCTTTCTGCTTGCCTCTGCCGGTGTCCCCATAACCTGGAAGGGGGATTACCTCTCGCTGCGTCGTTGCTGGGCGCTTGTAGGTTTCCTTCAAAGGAATAAACTCCCCCGTTTTCGAATCCCTGCCGCCCATTCTTCCTTGTGGTTTTTTGGCCATGTCTTGCTCCTTGTCCGTTGAGGTCCATTAAAAGATTCTAAATGAGCCTATCCACAAAGTCAATCAATCTCGGCCTGCGGTCTTTTCACACCAAGGCCCTCACGTTTTGGCGTGAGAGGATTCGCAAGGCCACTGCCCCGGTGGGAAACCGTCGGGGCAGCCCTTTGGGTGGGCCGCCCCCCGGACGCCTCAGACACTCAGTCACTCAGGCACTCAGGCACCCGGTTTCTCAGTTTCGCGTCAGCCAATAGATACTATAGTTGTTATCGCCTGTCCTCAATATGAGAGGCGTTTGGCGCGCGCCGGAAGTTCTGCTTGACGCCCCAATAGCCCAACCCTTTGCCGTCGAAGTGATACAACGTCAACCCGCCTGGGCACGGCGCTGCTTGAGCCACTTGGCGAACGACGCCTGGCTTTCGCCGGAGGGTTTGCCGGCGAGCAGGCCGGCCACGCTGATGTCCTCGTCGAGGTCGCCCCAATGGATTCCGTGCCCGCCGCCGATGAGCCGCCAGTTCCGGCGCTCCGGGCCGGTGGCGTGGACGAGCCGCGGATACCACGCCAGAGGAGCCGAGATGCTCCGGCCGTCGCTCAAGTCCACACTGAGCGTGTCCTCGGTGACCCGAACGTCCTGGGCAAACGGGATTTCCATCTCAACCGTGGAAGTAGCCATTCCAAGCCTCCATGAGCCGCCCTTGACGAGAAGCGATGATTGCATGGATCTCCGCGATCTCCGAGCGATTCAACCGGCCGCTGCTCTGCAATCTTACCGGGTCGAGCCAGAACTTGGCAACCTTGTCGTCGCGCTCCACGTGGATGTGAGGGGGCTCGTCGCCTTCCCCCGCATAGAAGAAAAACCGGTAAGGCCCTTCGCGGAGCACGGTTGGCATGCGCCCCTGTCTCCCTTCGCCAGCCTCTGGGCACTATCATACTCGGCAGCGCGCATGGGTGCAAGTGCCGTGGTTGCGGACAATGAGCGCCCCTTTTTCGGATTCCCGGGACACTCATCAATGGCATCAAGATAAGCATTGTTGTCGGAATCCGGGGACCCCCATAACCGTGCCCGTTCCGCCTTCGTCCCGGCACGCCAGGACTACGGGCGGACAGGCAAGACCCTGGTCAAGCCAAAGTTTACCCGCCTCTGGCGGGCGGTGTTGTTGCCGCCGCACTCCATGAAACGGCGCGCGCGGCGCGAGCGCCACCAAATCGCCCCCGAACACCTTCGTCACTTCGTTACTGCGTCACTGCGTTACTGATCTTGCCCCAGGCACTCAACCCTCCGACCGCCTGTCGCAGAAGCGGAAGCCTTTTGGCTTTCCGCGACAGCCAATCTATACTATAATTGTTATCGCCTGTCCTCGATATGAGAGGCATTTGGCGCGCGCAACCGGCCACTCACCCCCGTTTTCGGTGTCAAAAACGGGCGTCGGGCGCCAACTGCGCGCAAAAGCGCGCAATTCTGCGCTTGCCCATCTTAACATTTTTGCCCCAAAACCGCATTGGCGCTATCAACAACAGCGATTCGCAAGAAAAACAGGCGGCGCAAAGCGTCCGCGCACATCAGTTTTTGAAAAAGCGCATGTGTTAAAGTTCATGAAAGGCGGAGTGACGAAGTGACGTAGTGACGCAGTGACGAAGCAAACAGCAACGGCGAGACCCCTCGACTGCGCTCGGGGTGACCCCGCGGCGGTTTGAACCTGGAACTTTAGAACTTCGGGCTATGGTTAAGCCGCAAGCGGCCAGCCTGTTGTTGAACCTGGAACTTGGAACCTGGAACCAGGAACTTGCAGCCTGGAACCCGCCCGGCGGTCGCTATCCCGCGTTTGCGGTCAGGCGGGGCCCATCCACCAGCGACAGCCACATCCTCGGGCGGCGGGGGGCCGCCGGGGGCGCAGCGCGGCCGGGGGCCGGTTTGGCCAGGCGGGTCTTGTTGGGGGCAACGATCCTTACGACATCATCCTCGCTGATGCCGGCCATGCGGTCGCCCGGCGGGCCGAGAATGCCGAGGATTTCCTCCTCGGCGAGTTCCACGAAACCGTCCACCCGGGGCACGCGAAAGAGCCTGCGGCAGGCGGTGCAGCCGAGTTCCTGGCCTGCGGCCGCCTGAGGCACTTTCGACCCTGTTCCACACCAGTTGCACCAGACGTCCATCGCTGCATCTCCGCGCGGCCGCCCTTGGTTCGGCCGCTACGAGTCGTTCTTCGCCTCACGGGCGCCGCCGAGGTAGCCTGGGGCCCGCTTTTCATTGCCCCATTCGACCCCAGCGAGGCCGAAAAGTTCCGGCGATTCATCGGCGGCGCCCGGTAAAACGGCCGACGTGCGAAGAGATTGCCGGAAAGCGCGCCGATTTCGTCTCACGACCAAGCCGCGGTTCGTGCGTATAAGAACGTGGGCAGGCCCGAGGTGGGGGGCGCCAATTTTTGTTGACACCCCCCCGGGGCGACTTATAATCACGCCCGCTTTATCCTCAGGCGCGGCCGGGGCTTGTAGCGCGCGTGGGGGCGCAAGAAGGGGGCCACCTGCGCCGGAGGCCGAAAGACGCCGTCCGGCGGACCTGCCAAGTACGGCTCACCGGGGCTTTGAAGGAGATGCCAGATGCGTAGTCGGATTGCCCGACGCTCCCGCCAACACCGGACCCGCATGGTGCTCCGGATCGTCCCGCTGCTGGCTACGCTGATCTTCGCCGTCGGCCGCGCTCAAGCCCAGGACGCAACAAAGGAACTGGAAGACCTGATCGGCCTGAGCGAACAAAAGGCCGCCGAGAAGCCGGCCGGAGCCCCCGCCGAAACGCCGGCCGGAGCCCCCGCCGAAACACCGGCTGCAGCGCCCGGCGAAACACCTGCCGCAGCCCCCGCCGAAGCGCCGGCCGAGGCAGAAGCCGCCGCCACCGGCTACGGCGCCGCAGGCCTTCCGGTCTCGGTGGTCCCGGCGGCGCTTCAAGGCGACTGGCGGATGATGGTGCACTATTTCAAGGTCGTGCGGTTCGACCTTGCGCGGCAGTCCGGCGAAGCGATCCTTGCGAGGAGCCCGGACCCGACCACGGTGCTGGCGCTGGTGGAATCGGCGTCGACGGGCTACGACCTCGTGGTCAAGATGGTCACCGTGCCGGAAATGGGCGAGGTGCCGTCGCGGATCCTTGCGCTGGCCGATGAAGGCATGCGCCTGAAGAGGACCGACGCGGCCCGCATCCGGATGAATCTCGACCGCCTCGACAAGGGGCCGCGCGCCTACTACCACGCCCTCCAGGACCTCAAGTACTCCGGCCCGTACGCCGTGCCGCACGCCCTGGCGTACCTCCAGGACCCGAGCCGGAAAGACCTGCACCCGTTCATCACGCGGGCGCTGTCGGACATCGGGAAGCCCGTGGTGCTGCCGCTGCTGGCCGCGCTCGAGACACCGAACCAGAAACTGAAGTCAACGGTCATCGAGGTCCTGGGGAACATCGGGTATCCGTACGCCCTGCCGGCGCTGAAGGCGATCATCGAGAACCCCAAGACGAGCGACTCGCTGAAGTCGGACGCCACCGGGGCGATCCTGAAGATCGCCGATCGGCAGGTCCTGAACCTGCCGGCCAAGACGCTCTACCTGGACCTGGCCGAGCGGTACTACTACGGGCGGATCATCGTCGCAGACGTGCGGCTTCCGACGACCGACCTGTTTGAGTGGGTGAAGGGCGCGGGCCTGATTTACAAGCCGGTGCCGAGCAAGGCGATGAACGAAATCCTGGCGGCCCAGGCGTGTGCGGGGGCCCTTCAGGCCGACCCGTCGGCCCTGGAAGCCGTTGCCCTGTGGGCGTCGGCCATGATCCAGGCCGAGGCGAAACTGGGCGGCCAGTCCATCCGCCAGGCCGACCCGTTCCTGCCGCCCAACATGCCTTCCATTGACTTCTTCGCCCGGGCCATCGGCCAGCAGCACCTGTACCGCGTGCTGGACCGCGCCCTGACGGACCACAACGTGCCGGTGGCCGTCCGCGCCTGCCGCGCGCTCGAGGACGTTGCCAACGAGCAGTTCCTCACGCTCTACGGCCAGGGCGACACCGGCAGCCCCCTCGTGACGGCCGTCCAGTACCCCGACCAGCGGCTGCGGTTCGCGGCGGCGTTCGCGCTGGCAGCCGTCCAGCCGCGCAATCCCTTCACAGGCGCCGGCCGGGTCGTCCCGGCCCTGGCGGAGGCCCTGAACCTCGAGGCGGCCAAGAGCCTCATCCTGGCCGAACCCGACCCGGACAACCGCAACCGGCTCCAGGCCCAGTTGAAACAGGCCGGCTGGAACGTCACCGTGACCGCCACCGGCAACGAGGCCCTCTCGCTCGCGCGGGCCATGCCTCGCATCGACGCCCTGATCCTCTCGAGCCGCCTCCAGAACGTTCAGTACGGCGACGTCGTCAGCCTCCTCAGGAGCGATTACCAGACGGCCATGACGCCGATCGTGATCCTGTCGTGGTCGGACGACCCGATCAAGAGCACCTGGCTTGAAGCGAACATCAAGTACCTCAAGGCCGTCGAGCCGACCGCCGAGGCCGGCCCGATCGGTGAACTGATCAACCAACTCTGCAAGGACACCGGGACCCTGGTGCTCGACCCGGCGGTGGCGCGCGAGACGAGCCTGAAGGCGGCACGGCTGCTGAAGGAGATCGCAGTCAGCAGCCGCGTCTATTCGGCCGACCGGGCGCGCGGGTCGCTCCTGGTGGCGCTGATGCACCGGCCTGACCCGCTGGTGATCGCCGTCCTCGGGTGCCTGGCCGATATCCCCGACGCCGAGGTCAACCAGGCGATCGCGGACGTCGGCGTTGACAAGGACCGGTCGGTGGAGGTCCGGATCGCCGCCCTGAAAGCCCTGGACCGCGCCTCGCGGGCCATCGGAAACCGGCTGCGGCCGGAGCAGGTTGCGGCCGTCCAGGCCCTCTCGGCCAGCACCGACGACGCCCTGCGCGACGCCGCCGGCGAGGCCCTCGGCGGACTGGACCTGAGCGCCGCCGGCGGCGCCAAACTCATCCTCGATTTCGGCACGCCGGAGCGCGAATAGCCGCGAACGGGTTGGCCTTAAGAGCACACCGAAGCCCAGGGGTTGTCGCCCCTGGGCTTTGTCTTGCGCCTCGGGCCGCCGATTTTCCATGGAATTGCGGACGGGCCTCGGACGTATCAAGTGTGCGGCCGGCTTGCCAGGCGCTCCTCGCCGGGACCGTCCCCAACGAGCCATACGATGGGGTTGCCGAGCGTGGGCCGGCCGCTTTGCTCTTCTCTCCGCAAGCCGCGGGCGCCGGCCCGATTTCGCTTCCGCCCGAAACCCGTTCGCGGCATAATGCACGCGACAGGGCAAGTCCGAATGACGAGGTCCGAATGACGAATCAAGCCCGAAACCCGAATGACGAAGGCGGCGGAGCCGGAGTTTGGGGTGCCTGCACTTGCGCGCAAGCGGGCGCAGGCCATTCGCCATTGCCGTTTCGTCATTGATTCGTCATTCGGGATTCGGATTTCGTAATTGCCCCCTCACCCCGACCCTCTCCCGCAAGGGGAGAGGGAGGGTATGAGAAGGCCTCCAGGCCCTTGGGCGGGGAAACGTATCATGCCGCGATACGTCGTCCAGCAGCATTTCCGCGAGAAGGACCATTTCCACTTCGATCTGATGCTCGAACGGGAAGGCGTTCTCGTGACGTTCGCTTCGGGCGCCCCGCCCGACATGGAGGCCGAACTGCCCTGCCTCGTCCATCACCTCGGCGACCATCGGCTGGCGTACCTCGAGTACGAGGGGGAGATCTCCGGCGGCCGCGGCTGGTGCGCGGTCCACGATCGCGGCACCTTCGAGTGGATCGAGCCCGAGGGCGGCCGGCTCCTCGAACTCGCCGACGAGATCCGCATCCGCCTCGAGGGCGAACTGGCGCGCGGCACGTATCGGCTCGTCCGCGAACCGGCCAGCGGCACGGATTATTGGCGGTTAAAAAGGGTAACTCCGTAACTCCGTGACTGAGTAACTCCGTCCCGCCCCGTTGACACCCCGCCGCGGAACCCTATAATCCCCGCTATGACCGAGACCGAAGTCCGCGACACCCTGGAGGCCCTCAGCGGGCGTCTCACGACGCTCCGGGACTCTCTTTGACGTCGTCCGCAAGCGGCAGGACCTCTCCGACATCGAGAAGCGGATGGCCGCGCCAGGCTTCTGGGACAATCCCGAGACGGCCCAGCGCTCGGTCGAGCGCCTGAAAGGCCTCCGGGCGGTCCTTGAGCCGGTCGAGGCGCTCGCCCGCGCCCTCGACGACGCCGCCGTCATGGTGGACCTGGCGGCCGAAGAAAAGGACCAGGCCGCGCTCGACCAGGTCGGCGGGGACCTGGCGGCACTCGAGAAGCGGCTCGACCACCTCGAGTTCCTCGCCCTGCTCGCGCGGCCGGACGACTCGAAGAACTGTTACCTCTCGATCCACGCGGGGGCGGGCGGCACAGAAAGTTGCGACTGGGTCCAGATGCTCCTCAGGATGTATTCCCGCTATGCCGAGCGGTCCGGGTGGGTGGTCCAGATCGTGGACGCCGTCGAGGGCGACGAGGCCGGGTATCGCAGCGTCACGGCCCTCGTCAAGGGGCCGTATGCGTACGGCCACCTCTCGGCCGAGGTCGGCGTTCACCGCCTGGTGCGGATCAGCCCGTTCGACTCGGCCGGCCGGCGCCACACCTCCTTCGCCAGCGTGGACGTCCTGCCGGAACTCGAAGACGCCGGCGACGTTGAGATCAAGGAGGAAGACCTGCGGGTCGATTTCTTCCGGGCCGGCGGCGCGGGCGGCCAGCACGTCAATAAGACCTCCTCGGCCGTCCGCATCACGCACCTGCCGACGGGCATCGTCGTCCAGTGCCAGAACGAGCGGTCGCAGCACCAGAACCGCCACATGGCCATGCAGATGCTCCGGGCGCGGCTGAACCGCCTGGAAGAGCAGAAACGCGACGCCGAACTCGCCAAGATGTACGGCCAGAAGGGCGAGATCGCCTGGGGCAACCAGATCCGGTCCTACGTCCTCCAACCGTACACCATGGTCAAGGACCACCGGACCGATTTCGAGACCGGCAAGGTCCAGGACGTCCTCGACGGCCGCATCGAGGCGCTCGTCGAGGCGCAACTCCATCGCCGCGCCGCCGCCGGATCGGGGGCATCGTAGAATGACCCGAAGTACGACACTCCCGGCTCTCCTGGCCTGTGCAGCGGCCGCCGTCCTGGCCGGGTGCGAAGGTTCCATGCCGCCCGCTGCCGCGCGGTGCAATGTGGTGCGGCCGGCGCTTCGGTTTGCGCTGGACGTGCCGGCGGGCTGGACCGTGCGCGACCTGGGGGGCGACGTGGTCCTTGAGTGTCTCGCCCCGGCCGCCCAAGGCGGCCCCGCCGGGGCGGAGGCGCCCGCTCCGGAAGGGTCCGGCGGCGAGGGCGGCAGTTCCGGCCGCCGCGCATTCCGGGCGGTCATCCAGGTGACGGCCATCGGCCGCGACGGGATAACGGCCCTGGGCGACTGGGCCGACGCAGCGATCCGCGAGGCCGGCGACGTCCAGTCGAGCCTCGAGGTAGTCTCGCGGGCCGACGCCAAACTGGCCGACGGCCGCGCAGCGCTCCTGGTGGTCCTCGAAGACCGCCGGGGCGTCGAGGTCATGCGTCAGCGGATGTTCCTGGTGATGACCGACCGTTTCGCCTACGCGCTCGTGGCGACCGGCCCGGAGCGGCGCCTGGCGGCCCTCGACGCCGAGATTACGAAGTGCTTCGATTCGCTGGTCGTCTGGTGAGGCAAGGGCCCGGGCGAGTGGCGCGTTTCGCCGCCGCGCTCGCCCCTGCGAGTCGCCTTGGGTGACTTGCGCGGCGCGTTCTGTGAAAGGCTTTGCATGAGGCGGCCGAGAATCGTGTGGGCGGGCGTGCTGCTGGCAGTCGGGCTGGCGCTGGCCGTGGGCATCGGCGGGTGCGCCGGCCCGGGCGGCGAGTACACCAACAGCGACCTTCGGTTCATGCTGAAACCGCCGCCGGGCTGGGCCGTCCACGAGTACAGCGGCCAGCCGTGCCTGTTCCTGCTCGGGCCGAAGGGCGAAGGCCCGGGCCGGCCGAACGTCAACGTCGTCGTGGTGCTGCTCGATGCAGGCGCAACGCTCGACGAGACCGCTGCCGCCAACAAGGTCCAGGCCGAGGCGCTGAAGGGATACGAGGCCGTCTCGGAGGAGACGTGGACGTTGGACGACGGGCGCCGGGCGAGTGTCCTTGAGTTCCGCCACACGGCCCTCGGCGAACCGGTGACCGTCGAGCAACTAACCGCCGTGGCCGATGGGCGGGTCTACACGGTGACGGCGGCGGCAAGGTCGGACGAGTTCGCCGCCGAAAAGCCGGCTTTCGACGCCTGTCTCCGCTCGCTCCGGGCGGGGTGGTGACGCCCGGAGATGAGGTCGCCGCGGCGACCTCATCCCCGGGGCAGCCAAGAAAAAGGAAGCGAATGAAACTGGAAGCCCTCAAGAAAACCGACCCGGAACTGGCCGCCCTGATCGAGGCCGAATGCCGCCGACAGAGCGAGACGATCGACCTGATCGCCAGCGAGAACCTCTGCCCGACCAGCGTCTGTGAGGCCGTTGGAAGCGTCCTGACGGACAAGTACGCCGAGGGCTACCCCTCCAAGCGCTTCTACGGCGGGTGCCAGGTCGTTGACTCGGTCGAGCAACTGGCGATCGACCGCGGCAAGAAACTCTTCGGCTGCGAGCACATCAACGTCCAGCCCCACTCCGGCAGCCAGGCCAACATGACCGTCTACTTCGCCGCCCTGAAGCCCGGCGACACGATCCTCTCGATGGACCTGACGCACGGCGGGCACCTGACGCACGGCATGGAGACCAATTTCAGCGGCCGACTTTTCAAGATCGTCCATTACGGCGTCAGCCCCGAGACCGAGTGCGTGGATTACGATGCCCTGGCCGCGCAGGCCCGCGAGGTCAAGCCCGACCTGCTCGTGGCCGGCGCGAGTTCCTATCCGCGGGCGTGGAACGTGGCGCGTCTGGCCGAGATCGCCCACGACTCGGGCACCCGGCTCCTCGTGGACATGGCCCACTTCGCGGGCCTGGTCGTCGCGGGCCAGCACCCCGACCCGGTGCCCGTCTCGGACTTCGTCACCGCGACGACGCACAAAACCCTCCGGGGGACGCGGGGCGGCCTCGTCATCTCGAAGAGGCGGTACGCCGCCGCCATTGACCACACGGTCTTTCCGGGCCTCCAGGGCGGGCCGCTGATGCATGTCATCGCCGGCAAGGCCGCCAGTTTCGCCCTCGCCATGAAACCCGAGTTCAAGACCTACCAGAAGCAGGTCGTCGCGAACGCAAAGGCCATGGCCCAGGAGATGGCCTCGCTCGGGTACCGCCTGGTCTCGGGCGGCACGGACACGCACCTGTTCCTCGTGGACCTGACGCCGCGCGGCCTCTCGGGCGACCCCGCCCAGCAGTGGCTCGGCCGCGCGGGAATCGTCCTCAATAAGAACGTGATCCCGTTCGACAAGCGTCACGTGAGCGACCCGTCGGGGATCCGCATCGGGACGCCGTCGGTGACGTCGCGCGGGGCGAAGGAGGACGACGTCCGCCAGGTCGCCCGGTGGATCGACCGGGTCCTTCGGGCCGACGATCCGCAGAAGACGGCCGACGCCGTCCGCCGGGAAGTGCTCGAGTTCTGCGCGTCGCACCCGATCCCGGATTGACCCTCGGTAGGACCATGTGATGGGCGACGCCCCCGGCGAAATCCTGATCCCGGCCGACCGGATCGCCGCCCGCGTTTCGTCGCTCGCCGCCGAACTCGCCCGCGCCTACGCCGGACGCGACCCCGTTCTCGTGGCCGTCATGAAAGGGTGTGTCCTCTTTCTGGCCGACCTGGTTCGGGCGTGGCCGGCGGTGATGGACATCGAGTTCGTCACCGCCCGGTCCTATCGCGGGACCGACCCGGGCGAGGTGCAGTTGACTTTGCCGGCCGAACTTGCCGAGGTGGCGCGCGGCCGGCCGGTCCTGGTGGTGGACGACATCTTCGACACCGGCCGCACCCTCGGCGCCGTCTGCCGCGCCGTTCAGAACCTCCACCCGGCCGACCTTCGGACGCTGGTGCTGCTGAAGAAGCGGCGCGCCGGCGAGGGCACTGGCGGACAAGCCGCCAGTGGCACCCGTGGGGCCGCGGGCATTTCGTCCGTCTGCGAGCCTGACTGGGTCGGCTTCGAGATCGAGGACCGCTTTGTCGTCGGCTACGGCCTGGACCTCGACGGCCGCTACCGCAACCTCCCCTACGTGGCCGCGCTTGCCAAGGGCTGATTCGCCGGCGGGCCGCGCCACTCGCAGCCTGACCCACCCCCACTTTCGTTCCAGTGAGGCCGCCCGATGGCCGATATAGCCGTTGAGCGGGGGAAGTCTTTCGGTACGCCTATCGCTGGGGGCAACCGTGCAGGGCACCGATACCGAAACGCTGAAGCAGGACCTCGATCAGGCCCGCCGCCGGGTCGAGCAACTCGAGCAGGCCCTCGTCCGGGCCCAGCGCCTCGCCACGGTCGGCCAACTCGCCAGCCGCATGGCCCACGAGTTCAACAACCTCCTGACCCTCATGATCGGCCGCGCCGAACAGGCCCTCAAGTACGACGAGCCGGAACTCACCGAGAAGGCCCTGAAGATGACCATCGCTTCCGGCCACCGGACCGCCGAGATCATCCGCGGCCTCCTCGGCTATGCCACCGGCCGGCAAACCCAGAGCGAACGGGTGCCGGCCGACACCCTCATGGAATCCGCCGCCGCGCTCATCGCCTGGGACCTCCCGAAGGACGGCATCCAACTCGTCCGCCGCTACGAGACCCAGGCCCGCGTCCGCGTCGTCCCCGGCCGCATCGAGCAGGTCCTCCTGAACCTCATCCTGAACGCCCGCAAGGCGATGGCGGGCCGAGGCGGCACGCTGACGCTGGCGGTCGCCCCGGCCGACGTCGAAGGGTACGTCGGGCTCCAGGTCGGCGACACGGGTTGCGGCATCCCGCCCGAAAACCTCGAGAAGATCTTCGACCCGTTTTTCACGGCGCCGACGGGCAACGGAAACGGCGGCGAGTCGAACGGCACGGGCCTCGGCCTGACCGTGGCGCGCGACCTCGTGCGCCAGGCCGGCGGCGAGATCCGCGCCGCCTCGACCCCGGGCGCCGGCACGACCTTCACGGTGCTGCTGCCGATCGCCAACGAAAACGCGTCGGCGTAAAACAACAACGGCTTTCACCGCAGCCCAACGGGCCCCTTCGTTAACATGGGGAGAACGCAGAGACCGCAGAGAAGAATTGAGTCAGGGCTTTAAGGGGCTGGGGCTCGCAGTTTCGCCGCCGGGCCCGCCATAGGCGGGTAAACTTGCGCGGCGCGCTTTAAGGCAAGAATCAATCCACCCGGTGGGAACTGTGTGCGGGGCGCGTCCGGAGGGGCGCGCCCCGCGGTCTTTCTTACGACGTGTGAAGAAGGGATTTCTTGACCGCCGGGGAAACCGTGACCGGCTCGAAGTGCGAAGCCGGATAGAGGTAATCCTCGCCGCTCTCGTCCACGACCCGCAGGTCGCCGTCTGCCGCTGCATCCCTGTCGGGCACGACGCGATAGATCTTGTGCAACTCAAGAGACGCACCGTACCCCGAGTTGTCAACGCAAACGACAAACTGCCGCGATTTACGATGCAACCTTCTCATGTCTCAGTCCAAGTAGCGCTTCCGCTTGAACTCCCTTTTCCCTATTCCCTGTGCCTCGTACCAGTGTATCTCGCACAGCCGCTCCCGACCAGTGGAAAGTCGGACGCGGGCGACGCCCTTGAGCTTACGCCAGGTTCCGTGTCCATAAACACGCCGCAACCTGGCCAATTCCCGGATACCGCGCCCTTGGGCAATCGTTTCGATTTGCGCGATTTCTCCGATGATCTCGAAGTCCATGGCACGCGATTATGCCAACCGAACCCGATTTGTTCAATGCCTTGGCCCATCCGCGGGCAACGGCGGAAGTTCACCCTGAGCGTAGTCGAAGGGGCAATCGCGATCCCGCGATGCAATAACCCCGGCGGCCTCCCGTTCAGGGAAACGGAAAGACGCTCGGGCCGACGGCCCAAAGGAAAACAGCGTCGGAAGACCCGAACAAGCAAAAAGGAGTCTGTGATGAACCGTGCAACCCTCGTACTGGTCGCGGCAATCTTCGGCATCGCCATCCTGGGCGGACGCATCCTGGCGGCCGACAACCCGGCCCCGCAAGGGCCCGCGGCCGCCGGGCCGGCGCATCGCTCCCTCCCGCCCGAAGTCCAGGCCAAACTCCTCCAGAAGTTCGACACCGACGGCGACGGAAAACTGAGCACCGACGAACGCCAGGCCGTCCGCGACGCCTTCAAGCAGCGGTTCGCGGAGGTCCGCAGCAAACTCCTGGCGAAGTTCGACAAGGACGGCGACGGCAAACTCAGCCCCGAGGAACGCAAAGCGACCTTCGAGTCGCTGACTCCCCAACAGCAGCACCGCTGGGGCGCCGTTCGCGCAGGGCGCGGGAGGATGCGCAGCAAGGCACTCGAAAAGTTCGACACCGACCACGACGGCAAACTGAGCGACGCCGAGCGTGCGGCCGCCAAAGAGGCCTTCAAACAGCACGTCCGCAACCGCCAGGGCGGCGGTGCGTGCGAGCCCGGCGCAGACCACGGGGCGGTCGGGACCGAGTAACAGGCCCCACGCGGCATACGACCTTTCTTCCCTGGGGCGCGGCTTCCGCCGCGCCCCACTTTTTCCTTGCGGTGCGCCCCGCATCGGCGGGGCACGCTTATAACTGATCCTCAAGCATCGGAGGGCCGGCCGGCCCGTCGTCGTCCTCGTGCTCGTCCTCGTCGGCGCGCTTCCACTTGTCGGCCTCGTCCATCTCATCCACCTCGCGGCTCATGTGGCGGTAGAGTTTTTCCTGGATGGGCGCGATCTTGCGGTACTCGGCGATGGTGGCCATGTAGGCCCGCGTCATCATGTCGAGCCGCATGAGTTGGTGCTTCAGGAGGCACTCCGGTTCCTTAATGTTCGTGAACGGGTTGCACTTGAACTCGACCTTGCCGCGCGGCGAGGTCTCGCAGTACTCGCAATCCTTGCATTGAATCATGGCCGGGCTCCCACCAAGGGCATTCAGAGGATACCGCGCCGGGAGCCGCAAGACAAGGCCGCCGGCGTGCGCGGCCAGGCCGAAACCTGTGGCATGGGGCGCGCGGGCGGCTATAATCGCCCGGAGCGGGTGAAGTGGTCGCGTCCTCGGGCCATGGAGGTGCGGTATGCCAGGGCGAAGGCTCGTCTGGGTGGTGCTCGTGGCGGCCGTCATGGGCGGGCTGGCCGCCTGGGCCTGGAGCGGCAGTCCGCCGACCGGCGCGGGCGCGATACACGTCCTGAAGGTCGAGGGCGCCCCGGTCTGCTACAACTACAGCCTCTCGCCGTTCACGCGGATGGTCGCGGTCGAAGGCAAGCGTCCGGCGGGCCTCCTCGCACGAGCGGGGGACCTGCTCGTCTTCAACAAGGCCGACCCTCAGGACGACTCTGCCTGGATGTTCATGTACCGGGACGGAGACGGCGACGCGCTCGTGGTCGCGCTCGAGCCCGGCCGTCTGGTAGTCGGCAGCAAAACGGTGATGCTGGACCTGGAAGAGGCCAGCGCGTGGGATTGGCTCCGGAAGGCTTCGGCGGAGGACCGCCGGGGCGTGCGCGTCCTTGCAGCGACGGATCCGGGCGATCCGGCGCGAGCCGCGCTCCTGAAGGAGTTCGCCCGCGTCAACCCGGGCATCGGCCTCTGGCTGAAGGCGGCGAAACCTGACGCCAAGGGCCAGCCGGCCGAGGGCCAGCCGCCCCCGCCCGCGCCTGACCCCGCTGTTGCCGCAGGCGACGGCCCGCCGCCCTTCCGCCCGGGATACCTGCTCCTCGAAGAACCGGCGGACCTGCTGGAAGCCGCCCGTTCGGATGTGCCTGCCTTCCAGGACGTGACGCACGTGGTGGTCCTCGGGGGGACGGTCACCGCGCAGCAGGCCCTGGGCCTTGCTCACCTGCCGCGCCTGCAGTCCGTCACGCTGCTGAATTGGCCGTTCGCGAAGGGCGAGACGCCGGTCGGCCTGCGGTCGCTCCGGGCGCTCTCGATCGCACTCGGCGCAATGGAGTTGACGGACCTGGCGCCCGTGGCCGACCTGGAAGGGCTGACCGAACTGGTCGTCACGGGCGCGAACGTCAATGACCTCTCGCCCCTGGCGAAACTGAAGGGCTTGAAGGTCCTCTCGCTCGCGTGGTGTGCGGGCGTGACGGACCTCGCACCGCTGAAGGGGCTGCCCCTGGAGTTCCTCTCGCTGCCGCCGAAGGTCTCGCAACAGGAGTTCGAGGCCGTCGTCAAGGCCCATCCCGGCCTCGAAGCCGTTGAGATGCTCGGCTGCGAGAACATCAAGGACGTGGCATGCCTGAAAGATCTGAAGCGCCTCAAGGCGGTCGTTGCGATCTCTGCCGACGACGACAAGGGCTTGCTGCCAGCGGGCCTGAAGGACCTCAAGGGCCTGCGCCTGCTGGTCCTGCCGGAGAATGTCTTTACGAAGACCCCCGACCAGATCGCGGCCGTCGAGAAGGCCCTGCCGAACACGCTGGTGACGGGCGGCAAGGGCATCTGCCTCGGGTCGGGCTGGATCCTTGCGCTCGTGCCGGCGGTCATCGCTGCATGGGCCGTCGGCCGTCGTCGCCGGCGGCGACGGCCCGATGCACAGGTTTCGCCGACCCGCTTCCAGCCTTCGCAGCCGAAGCGGCTGCTTCGGCGGAGTAGGCTGCGGGTCGCGCCTTGAGCGCGGCGGGCAAGTTTACCCGCCTATGGCGGGCCCGCCGGCGAAACGGTAAAATCGCCTTTGTGGATTGCACGGCATGAGCGAAAAAATGGAACGTGCGCCGGACTGGACGGCTTTGGCCGAGGCGGTCGCCGCCGGGCTCGGCATGTGCCTCTTCGCCTTTTTCGCCCACGCTCCCATGCCGGCCCGCGCCGTGGCCGTCGTCGGCCTGAGCCTGGCGGCTGCGGTCCTTTGCCGCGCGGTCCTCAAATCGCCTTCGCCGCTCGGCCTGTTCGGCCTGTGGCCGGTGCCGCGCCGGACCGCGATTTTCGTGCCGATCGCCCTCGTGCTCGGCGTCGCGGCGGCCCTCGGATACCGCTATCACCTGGCCTGGCCGCTCGTGCCGCGCGCCGCCGGCGGCTTTGCACTCGTGGCCGCCGCCATCGGCGGGGCCGAGGAACTCCTTTACCGCGGTTTCGTCCAGGGCCGGGCGCGGCGGCTCGGCCCGATCGGGGCGATCTTCCTGGCGGCGGGCCTGCACACGGCGTACAAGACGCTGCTCTTCGCCGGGCCGGCCGTCCCGTTGGGGATGGACCTTCCATTCATCATCACATGGACGCTCGTCGGCGGGATCGTCTTTGGCCAACTGCGAGAGGTCTCGGGCGGGGTCCTCGCGCCGCTGGCGGCCCACGTCGCGTTCGACATCCTGGTGTACGCCGACCAGGCGCAGGCGCCGTGGTGGGTGTGGTCGTAGGGCGCCAAGGCGGTGCGGTCGGTGCGCTCACCCGGCCTGCGGCACGTGCCGGCGGGTGGCGACGAGCAGGATCACGAGGAGCACGCACGCCGCGGCGGCGCACGCGGCGCCGAAGCCAAAGGCGACTTCCGCGCCGGCCTGGGGATGCTCGGCCGTGGCAAAGACGGCGTAGAGAAGCCCGAACAGCGGGCTCGCGACGAGTTTCGCAATGCCCTCGGCGAAGTAGGCCATCCCGTAAGCCGCGCCCCGCACCTCCGGCCGCACGAAGTCGGCGATGACCGCCTTCTGGACCCCCTCCGTGAAACCGTAGAACATGCCGTAGGCAACGAACAGGGCCCACGCCTGCCAGCCGCTCGTCGCGAACGCGAACGCCAGGTACACGCCGGCATAGACGGCCCAGCCGACGGCGAGGGTCTTGGCGCGGCCGATTCGGTCGGCGATGAAACCGCCGGGCAGCGTGAAAATCATCTTCGCCATCGAGAGGACGAAGAACATCGCGGGCAACTGCCACGGGAAGTTCCACTGCGCAGCCATGGCCGCGTGCTCCCCCGGCGCGATGCTCAGCGGGTAGTTGAGCAACTGGCCGGCGCGCAACAGAAGGAACATGTCGGACGAGTTCCCGAGCGCAAAAACCAGCAAGATCACGAGGAGAAACCAGAACCGGCGGTCGTAACCCGCGCGGAAACTGACCTCGACCTTCTTCCTGAGGGGGGCCGCCTTCTCGCGGACGAAAAAGATGATCGCCAGAACCGCCAGAAGCGCCGGCACCGCCGACACAAAGTACATCGCACGGAAAACGTCCGACGCGCCGGTCACCCACCGGCTGCCGGCGTCGGCCAGGCGGTGGAAATACGGAAAGAGGTAGATAACCAGGACGACGCCGGCGATCTGGCCGAGCGCGGCCCCGGCGTGGTCCATCATCCGGTGAAACGAGAACGCCTTGCCGAAGTTCTCGGCGGTGACCGCCCCGGCAACGAGGGCATCGCGCGGCGCGCCGCGGACGCCCTTGCCGACCCGCTCGAGCCCAAGGAGCCCCGCCACCTGCCACGGCACCGCCGCCAGCGCCAGGATCGGCTTGACGGCGGTCGAGATGCCGTACCCGAGGCCCACGAGGACCTTGCGCTTGCCGATCTTGTCGGAGATGAAACCCGAAACGATGGTCACGAAACTCGTCACGGCGTCGCGGAGGCCTTCGACGATGCCGACCCAGACGAACCCGCCCCCTAAGAGGGCGATGAAAAACGGGACCGTCCAGATGATCATGTCCGTCGAGGCGTCCGTCAGGAACGAGACGATCCCGAGGACCAGGACGTTGCGCGGCAAAGCGGCCTTGAACTGGGCGAGGACACCCCTGCCGCCCTTCTCGCCGCTTGACGGTTCAGCCAACCGTGGCCTCCCAACCTGATGCGATTGCGTACCTGCCACCCTTGGCGCGGCGTTGGACCACGACCTTTCAGGCCAGGTCCAGCCCCTCAAGAAACTCCACCAGTCCTCCTTCCGCTCGCTCGGCCTGCTCATCTTGCGTATAGTACCTAACCAACTTGTCCTGGCGCAGAATTGCCTGCAAAGAGCGCTGGGCAAACTCTGGGGCCGACTTTCGCACTTCTTCATCCAACCGGTAGATGGACTTGGAACCGTGAATTACATCGCTCCGACCCCGGTACATCTTCTTGATTCGCTTGTAGGATTCGCGCCTTTCGGCAATGCCCGCATCCGGCAGCAGAATCTTGGTCATTCTGGTTGCCATTTTGTGGGCGACTTCGGCGCTATCCATAGTAAACAATGTTTCCAGAACAAGACACGCCGAAAGGAACGCGTGCAAGGGGGGAAGGTGGATGCCGGACTCAAAAATCCCCAGGGCCCTCCCTGCTCGCGATTCTGAGTTAAAGAGTTTATCTTGGTATTGCCTGAAGACTCTGACAAAAGCCTCTTGGTACTCCTCCTTCCACCAATCGTTTCTGTCCTCTTCCTGTTTTTGGATCGACCGCCTGAATATGTCCTCGAGCTTTGGGTACGCCTTATCGCCCTTTTCCTTCAGTTCCTGCAGCCCTGGTGGCAGCACTTGCTGCCGCATCTGACGGCGGGCTTCCTTAACTGCTTGTGCGTCCATTTCGGTGAACGTGCTCTCGGCGAAAGGCTGGCTCATCCACTCTCGCAAGCGCCTGACCTTTACCATGCCCGACCACACCTCCGAAAGGACCGGCAGGTCAGCCTCCGTAAATGACGAGGGCCAATAGCAGGTTGCTGGGTCTCCAGTCTCTTCCCAGTAATCGTAGCAGCAACTCACATCGCGTACTGTTGCCCCGCGCAACTTGCCGCGGTATCTGAAGGGCGCCGTTGCGGGTGTTGACCGCACCACGTTGAGGCAAGCGAGGAATGAATCAACCACCGCTCCCTCAACCCACTCCTCAAAATCAATTCCCACGTCCTGAACTGACACATGCTGAATCCCTTCAGGCACGCGAACAGCAAGGAGCCACCGAACTTTCGGTTTCTCGTCGTCGAATAGGACGCCCGGTCTGGCGAGGGGCCCAACTTCGATCTCGCGCAGTTCCTGCAGGAGAGGCTTGTCTGCCCGAATCAGCCGAACGTCCGGTTCAAAAAAATGCTGCTTCGCGGTCGTCCAGTCTTCCTGCAAATGCAGTAAGGGATAGACGCTCCAAACGTCCGCCGAATCCACAGGGCCTTCCTTCTCGGAGTTCATAGGGACCTCCTTGCCCACCGTACGGCCATCATGCAACCTATATACCATCATTGTAATCCACTTCATGACCGTTGCCTCCATTAAGGCAGTCGGTTTTGCGTAAGCACCGCGCCCTTGGGAATGGCGGCTTCCATCAGTTTGTGCGCGGCGGGTGTGGCGACCCGCCGCGCACCGGTCGCGCTGGACCGCCCAGACTACCGCACTGGTCCGGTCTCCAGCGCCTCAATGAGGCGCGGCAGGTCGTCGCGGACCGTCTTCCAGACTTCTTCCAGATCCACGTCATCGTATTCATGGACAATCTTGTTGCGCATCCCGGCCATGAGGCGCCACGGGACATCCGGATAGCGGCCGAGCAACTCCTCGCTGAGGCGGCGGACAGCCTCTCCAACGACCAGCAATTGGTGCAGCACGGCGGACTGCGTCTTGGCATCGTTGAGAAACGCCGGCAGGTCCATGCCTTGGACGAAGGCCGTGGCGCTGTGACTTGCGCGCAGGATGTCCACGACCGTAGCGTCATCCCTCGGCATAGATGGGCTCCGCCCTGGAGAGAATGGCGCGGCGGCGAATGGGGTTGCCGCTCCGCTCAACGGCCCGGCGGCTCACGAGGTCGACTTTCCGGCCGAATAGGGCCGACAGTTCCTCCTCCATGGCCACGTGCTCGAGCAGGCCGATCCGGGCCTCGGGCGCAAACCGCACGAGCAGGTCGAGGTCGCTGTCGGGTCCGAAGTCGTCCCGGAGGGCCGAACCGAACAGGGCCAGTTCGGCCACTTTCCAGTGGCGGCAGAAGGCCGCCAGCCTCTTCCGGTCAACCTCCACTTGATAGGCCATGGGTCCGTCCTCCCTTGCCAGCGTACCGCCGCTGCGCCCGCCGCGCCAATCCCTTACTGCCTTGGTCGCCACTTCGCAGGGCGCCTGGACGAAGCCGCTCAGGCCCTGCCGCCGTCGGAGTTGTACCGCTGGGCGATGGGCATGCGGCGGCCGAAGCCGAACGCGCGGCTCGTGACCTTCAGGCCCGGGGCCGCCTGCTGCCGCTTGTATTCATTGCGGTCCACCAACCGGATCACCGCCGCCACGGTCTCGGGCGCGAAGCCCGCCTCGACGATCTCGTCGCGCGACCGTTCCTGCCGGACATACAGGTCGAGGATCGGGTCGAGCACCTCATAGGGGGGCAGCGAATCCTGGTCGGTCTGGTCGGGCCGGAGTTCCGCCGAGGGGGGCTTGGTGAAGACCCGCTCGGGGATCGGCGGCCGGTCGGACGCCGCGTTGATGTGGCGCGCCAGTTCGTACACCAGCGTTTTCGGGACGTCGCTGATGACCGCGAGGCCGCCCGCCATGTCGCCGTACAGGGTGCAGTACCCGACACCGATTTCGCTCTTGTTGCCGGTCGAGAGGACGAGCCAGCCGAACTTGTTCGAGAGCGCCATCAGGATGTCGCCGCGCATCCGGGCCTGGATGTTCTCCTCGGTGACGTCGGGCGCGCGGCCCTTGAAGGCGCCGGCCAGGGCGGCTTCCATCGCGCGGTGCGGCCCGTCAATCGGGATCTCCAGAAGCGCGATGCCGAGGTTCGCGGCGACGGCCCGGGCGTCCTCGAGGCTGTGGCCGCTCGAGTAGCGGCTCGGCATGGCGACGCCGGTGACATGCTCGGGGCCGCACGCCTCGGCCGCCAGGCACGCGACGAGGCTCGAATCAATGCCGCCCGACAGGCCGAGGACCGCCCCGGTGAACCCGCACTTGCGCATGTAGTCGCGAAGGCCCAGGACCAGCGCCATCCGGAGCATGATCACGTCCGAAAGCAGGTGCGGCTCCGTCCGCAGCGGCGTGCCGCCCGGCACCTCGACCACCCAAAGGTCTTCCTCGAAGACGCAGAGTTGGCCGATGACCCGTCCGCGGGCATCCATGGCGAAACTCGCCCCGTCGAAGATGAGTTCGTCGTTGCCGCCTACCTGGTTGACGTAGACGATCGGCCGGCGGTACTTGACGGCCTGCGACCGGACAAGGTCGCGGCGCTGGGCCTGTTTGCCGATGACGAACGGCGAGGCCGACATGTTCAGAAGGACGTCGGCCCCCTCGGCGACGAGTTCGGCGATGGGGTTGCCGCGATAGAACCGCGACACGGGCCCGGCGACCGCCTCCTGGGTCCAGATGTCCTCGCAGATCGAAAGGCCGAGCCGCAGGCCGCCGAACTCGACGACCTGGCTCCCCTTGCCCGGCTCGAAATATCGAAGTTCGTCGAAGACGTCGTACATCGGCAGGAGGGCCTTGTACTTCCTGGCGAGGATGCGGCCGTCGGCCACGAGGGCCGCGGCGTTGTGGAGCGGCAGGCCGCGCGGCTCGGTCGAGCGGTCCACGAAACCCAGCAGGAGGCCCGTCGGGCCGACCTCGCCGATGAGGCGCTCGAGCGCGCTCAAGTTGTCGGCGATGAAGCGCGGCTTCAGCAGCAGGTCCTTCGGCGGGTACCCGATGAGCGAGAGTTCCGGCGTCACGACCAGGTCGGCGCCCATGCCGGCCGCGCGGCGATAGGCCTGGAGGATGCGTCGGGCGTTGCCTTCGATGTCGCCGATCGTCGGGTTCAGTTGCGCGAGCGCGATCTTCATGTGGCCATTATCAGCGGCGCGGCCGGGCCGTGCCACTAAAAAGGCACGGGCGGCTTGCAGCGTGGCGGAGTGCCGCAGTGCCTACAACGCCAACGCGTTCTTCAGGCACGCCTCGATCTTGTCCATGTATGATGCCGCCGTGCCCAGCCTCCGCTTTATCAATGTGGCGTGGAGCGTTATAACCTTGGCGCACAAAAACGCTGAGGGACGATGCAAGCCTGTGGCCACGAAAGCCGCATCGGAGGGTTTTGCAACCACATCCCACGGAGACAATCTATCGACCCTCGAGGAAATAGGGATGAGGATACGATCCTGTCCGCGGTTAACGGGTTCTGAACTGACAACGAGCGCCGGACGGACCTTCGCAACGCTTGAATCGGTGAAGTGCACTTCCGCAAGGACGATGTCCCCCCGCTTCATACCGGCTCTCCGTCCTCCAGAGAATAGACGTCCTCTCCGGGACTCTTCCAGAAGTCAAACGTTCCGGAGTCAAGTGCCGCCTGGCCGAGCTCCTCATCGCTTAGAACTCCGCCTGCCGTAACGAAGTTGAACGTGGTCTCAAAGTAGGCATTGGCAATCGGCGTTACGTCACCGCCGATAGGGCGCGAAATGTCCTTGGGTATCGTCACCATTGTTCCCTGCATGGCTACTCTCCCACGACCACTGAGAACCTGCGCATCGTCAACAGGCCACCATCACAATAGAATTCGAAGACGTAGTTGCCCGCCACCTCGAAAACGATTCCCCTCAACTGGATGTTGAGGTCCGCGACCGCCAGAGGATCCTGCACGTTGACCTCGCCCTTGGCCTCAAACACCACTCTTTCATCGGGCGCCTTGCATTGCAGAATGCACCCATGCTTTCCATGTATCCCGGTGAGGCTGACAAAGACATGCATGCGGTCGTGTCGTGCGGGAAGCCTTGCCGCCGTAATCGCATCGAATAGGCCGATGAGGCTGACGTTATGGGTGCTTTCGTCGCGAAGCACCATCTCGCAAATAACCATCGCCAAGGCGGTGGGCTTAGTCGCTGTGTTGGTCCCCGATGACATGAAACCTCCCCTCAAAGGGGTGATCGACGGTGCAGCAACATAGTATAGAATGCAAACCTCCTTCTGTCAAACACCGCGCCCACTGCGTCAAAAAACCGGCGATTTTCGCGCCCGAATTCCGTTGCTCGAAACAGGCCTTTCTGATACGCTAGCGGGATGGTTGTCGTGGCAGGCGACTGTTCCTGTAAGTTGCCTATACACAAGAGGTTACAACGAGGCCCTGACGGACCGAGGAGCCGACCGTTTGAGCCGCCTGAACCAGCCTGAAAACGTCGAAGAACTCCTCATCGAAGAGGAGATGAAAGAGTCGTATCTGACGTACGCGATGAGCGTTATCGTCAGCCGCGCCCTGCCCGACGTGCGGGACGGCCTCAAGCCCAGCCAGCGGCGGATCCTGGTGGCGATGAACGATCTTGGCCTCGGGCCGCGCGGCCGGTTCCGCAAATGCGCCAAGATCGCCGGCGACACCTCCGGCAACTACCATCCCCACGGCGAGACCGTGGTGTACCCGACGATGGTGCGGATGGCCCAGCCGTGGGCCGAGCGGTACCCGCTCGTGGACGGCCAGGGCAACTTCGGCTCGATCGACGGCGACCCGCCTGCCGCCATGCGCTACACCGAGGCCCGCATGACGCGCCTGGCGGTCGAACTTCTGGAGGACCTCGAGAAAGACACCGTCGACTTCCAGCCGAACTACGACGAGACGCGCGAAGAGCCGACGGTCCTGCCGGGCAAGTTCCCGAACCTGCTGTGCAACGGCTCCTCGGGCATCGCCGTCGGCATGGCCACGAGCATCCCGCCGCACAACCTGACGGAGATCGCCGACGCCATCATCGCCATCATCGACAAGCCCGACATCCCGGTGAAGGACCTGATGAAGATCGTCCACGGGCCGGACTTCCCGACGGGCGGCCTCATCTGCGGACGCAGGGGCATCGTGGACGGTTACCTGACGGGGCGCGGCACGATCACGGTGCGGGCGCGGGCCCACACCGAGACGACGCGCAGCGGCCGGACGAACCTCGTCGTCACAGAGATCCCCTACGGCACGATCAAGACGCGCATCATCGAGCGGATCGCCGATTGCGTCAAGAACGGCACGATCCCCGGCATCGCCGACATTCGCGACGAGTCCGACCGCGAGGGCATGCGCCTGGTCATCGAACTGAAGCGCGGCGAGGATGAGAACGTCATCCTCCATAACTTGTTCCACCACACGCCGCTTCAGACGACGATCTCGATCATCAACATCTCCCTGGACAAGGGCCGGCCCAAGACGATGGACCTCAAGGCCATGCTGGTGGCCTACAAGAACCACCGCGGCGAGGTCATCCGGCGTCGGACGGTGTACCTCCTGAAGGGGGCCCGCGCCCGCGAGCACATCCTCTTCGGCCTCCTCTACGCCGTCGCGAACATCGACGAGGTCATCGAGATCATCCGGAAGAGCCCTGACGTCCCGACCGCCAAGCAGCGCTTGATGACGAAGGCGTGGCGGTTCCGCGTCACGAACCTTTCGGGCAAGAAGGATTCCAAGGCCAACACCCTCCTGGCCGCGGCGACGAAGGAGTCGCTCCACCTCTCGAGCGCCCAGGCCGACGCCATCCTCGGCATGAGGCTCCAGCAACTGACGGGCCTGGAGGTCGAGAAACTCCGCGACGAGTGGGTCGAGGTCCGCGGGAAAATCGAGGACTACGAGGCCATCCTCAGGGAAGAGCGGCTCGTCCTGAACATCATCGCCGAGGACCTCCACGAACTGAAGGAGAAGTTCGGAGACGCGCGGCGGACGGAGATCGTCGGCGAGATCGGCGAGTTCGACATGGAGGACCTCATCGCCGAGGAAAACTGCGTCGTCACGATCAGCCACGAGGGCTACATCAAGCGGATGCCCCTGACGAGTTACCGCCGCCAGGGGCGCGGCGGCAAGGGCGTCATCGGCTCGACCGCCAAGGAAGGCGATTTCGTCGAGCACATGTTCGTCGCCTCCACGCACGACTACATCCTGTTCTTCACGAACATGGGCCAGTGCTACTGGCAGAAGGTCTACGACATCCCGCAAATGTCGCGCCAGTCGAAGGGCCGGGCCATCGTCAACATCCTCCGCCTGCGCGACAAGGAAGTCATCGCCGGGTTCATCCCCGTCCGCGAGTTCGACGAAAAACGCCAGGTCGTCTTCGCCACCGCCAGGGGCACCATCAAGAAGACCGCCCTTTCGGCCTTCAGCCACCCGAAGCGCGGCGGAATCATCGCCATCCACCTCGACAAGAACGACCTCCTCATCGACGCCGTCGTCACCCACGGCAACGACGAGGTCGTCCTGGGCACACGCGACGGCATGGCCATCCGGTTCAAGGAAACCAAGGTCCGCACCATGGGGCGTTCGGCACACGGGGTGCGCGGCATAAGCCTGAGGCCCGGCGACGAGGTCATCAGCCTGGGCGTCGTGGACCCGAGCGCGACGCTCCTTACGGTCTGCGGGAGCGGTTACGGCAAGCGGACCGAGTTCTCCGAGTACCGGACCCAGGGCCGGGGCGGCAAGGGCCTGATCAACATCCGCACCACCCAGCGCAACGGCAAGGTCGTCGCCATGATGACCGTCCGCGACGGCGATGAACTGATGCTCATCACCCAGGCCGGCCAGATCATGCGGATCGGCATCGACCCCAAGAGCATCCGGCCTATCGGCCGCGCCACCCAGGGCATCCGCATCATCCGCCTGGGCGAGGGCGACAAACTCGTGGCCGTCGCCCGCGTCGCCCCTGAAGCGGCCGGCGAAGGTGAGGACGAGGGCCAAGGCGCGACCGCGGCCGCGCCCGAGGCCGAAACCACGGCCAACGGCGGCAACGAAGGCGGCGGCGAAGGCGAGGCCGAGTAGGCCCGCGACCGCGGCCCGGCCAATCCAGGCCCGGGGCTCCGACGCCTCGGCCTTCTGTCTTGTGCAACCGTAATATGAGGATTAAAACATGAGCGTCAAAGCCATCCACCTGAAGCGCGGCATGGGGATTCACTACAAGAGCGGCGTGTGGATCGTCCAGGACAACCAGAAGGTCGCCAAGGGCAACTGGCGATCCAGCCAGGTCATTCAACTCCGGAACGTGGCCACCGGCATGCTCATCGAGGAGCGGTTCCGCACCGAGGAGGAGTTCGAGCAGGCCATCACCGAACGCAAGACTATGAACTACCTTTACACGGCGGCCGCCGCCCACGTCTTCATGGACATGGAATCGTTCGAGGAATTCCACGTGCCGCTCGACACCGTCGGCGACCAGGCCGTCTTCCTCCAGCCCAACCTGGAGGTCACGATCGGCATTGTCGAGGGCAAGCCCGTCTTCGTCGACCTCCCGACGACCGTCGAACTGGTCATCAAGGACACGCCGCCCGAGATCAAGGGCGCCACCGCCACCCACCAACTCAAGGACGCGGTCTGCGAAGGCGGGGCGCGCATCAAGGTGCCGCCCTTCATCACCAGCGGCGAACGCGTCAAGGTGGATACCCGGACCGGCCAGTACCTCTCGCGGGCCTGACGCGGCCATCCAAACGCGCGCGGCGCAAGCAAACGCACTGGCACTGCGATGCCGGCCGGGGGCGGGCGTCAGGGCTTCGCCGGCTCCTGCTCGATCCGGCGGCCGACGACGTGCAGGCTGCCGCGCCCGACCTCAACTTTCTCGAGGTGGATTCCCAGCACCTTCCGGCCGGATTCGTAGACAAGCGAGACCGGCTTGCCTTCGAGGGCATCGAGTGCCCCGTGCCAGATCGCCAGGCCGCCGGCGTCGCCCTTTTTCCGCTCGGCCCTCTCGATCGTGAGCCGCAGGGCGGCCGCCACCTGGCCTACGAGGCTGCGCGGCACGGGCATCATGCCCGCCCGCAGGGCGACCGTCTCGGCGAGGAGGCGGCCGTCGTCGGTCGCGCTCAATCGCAGCCGGTGTGAAACCACCACCGACCCGCTGCCGCTGCCGACGCGCGTGCCCACAAAGAGCACGCCGGGCTCGAAAGCGACCCGCACGTTTTCGAGCACGGGCGGCAGCCGGGCGCCGCCGGCCCGGGTCTCGGCCAGGAACTCCGCCAGCCGCGCGTTCAGCACGTCCTCGGTCAGCGTCACGTCCAGGGACGTTCCGCCGCTCTTATCGAGCAGCACGTTGCCCAGGGGATTGATCAACTGCTCGGTGAACTTCGCCGCGGCGGGGTCCTCGGGGCCGATCCCGGCAACGCGGCGGTAGGTGTCGGGCGTCGCCTTCAGAAGCGCCGCCACGGCCACGGCCGTGACGAGCATCGCGATGCCGATGCACCGCAGGAGCCGCCGCGCGGGTTTTGGTTGCATTCCATTCATCCTTTTGCCCCGGGGATTCGCTGCGCTCATCCCCGGGCGTTATGCGGCGCTCATCGCCGGGCGTGGCTACCCCGGGGATTCGGCCGAAACGGCTCGGCCTCATCCCCGGGCGTTATGCGGCGCTCATCGCCGGGCGTCATGGCACCAGGCCGGCGGCCCCAGCATGACAGGCCGCCCCGCCGGCGGTCAAGCCTTTTCGATTGACCCGCGCCGAGGGCTATTTACAATGGGTTGATGGGTGTGGGCCGGTTTTGCCGCGCCCGAAGGAGGTCGCCCACTTGGCCCATCCGGATTCGCTCGAGGCCGTCCAGCGGCTCATCGAGTACCGCTTCAAGAACCCCCACCTTCTGGACGCCGCACTGACGCACGCCAGCGTTGCGGAGCACCGCCTTTCGTCGAACGAGCGGCTCGAGTTCCTCGGCGACGCCATCCTGGGCCTGGTCATCTGCGAGGAACTCTACGCGCGGTTCCCCGACTACCTCGAAGGCGACATGACGCACATCAAGAGCGTCGTCGTCAGCCGCGATACCTGCGCCAACGTCACCAACCGCCTCGGGATCATGGACCACCTGAGCCTCGGAAAGGGCATCACGGGGGGCGCGGCGATCCCGACCAGCCTGGCCGCCTGCGCCTACGAGGCACTCGTCGGCGCGATCTACCTGGACGGCGGCCTGGAGCCGGCGCGCGCCTTCATTCTGCGGCACATGGCTGCGGAGATCGACCGCGTCGAGGCCGGCGAACACCTCCGCAACTACAAGTCCATGCTCCAGCAGCACGCCCAGCGCGAACTCGGCGCCACGCCGCACTACGAGGTGCTCGACGAAAAGGGCCCCGATCACGCCAAGGCTTTCGAGGTGGCCGTCCTGATCCGCGGCCGCCTGTTCCCCTCGGCGTGGGGGCCCAGCAAGAAGGCCGCCGAACAACAGGCCGCCATGGAAGCCCTTCGCGAACTCGGACTCCTCGAAAACGACAGTAACGAAGTGACGGAGTGACGAAGTGACGCAGTAACCGAGGCGCGATGCTTGGTTAGCCGCGGCGCTTGCGCCGCGCGTTTTCTTGCCAATCCTTGGAGGCCTCGTCGGCCTCCTCTTTTCCGTCGCTGCGGTGGTAGGACCCTTTGCCCTTCTTCGGGGTCTCGACCCGTTCCTGCTGGCCCAGGGCCCACTTCCGCCTCGGGAACTTCGGCTTCTTCGGCGCTCGCTTCGCGGACATGGGTCAGTACTCGATCCGGCAGACCCGCCGGCTCAAGGTTCGCAGCCTGTCGGGCCGGACGTGGACGCCCAGGCCCGGGCCCGTCATCGCGCGGACGAACCCGCCGTAGCCGAGGGTCATGTCCTCGCGCACGAGGTCCTTCTTCAGGAGAATCCGCCCGTACGACCCCTCGGCGAATCGGACGCGCCCGCCCATCAGTTCGAGGAAGATGCGGCCGGCCGCCGCCAGGACCCCCGCCTCGCCGACGAGGCACCCCAACTGAAAATCGAGGCCCAGCCGGTGCGCCAGGCACGCCATCTTCAGGCTCTGGACGAGCCCGCCGTTTTTCGTGATCCGGATGTTGAAGAGGTCCACCTGGCCGCCGTGGACGTATCGCTCGGCCTGCTCGAGCGTCAGGAGCGACTCGTCGAGCATAATCGGCACGCTGCATCGGCGCCTGAGGTCGGCCAGCGCCTCCTCGTTTCCCTTGGCCAGCGGCTGCTCGACCGCCAGCACGCCGTGCCGCGTGAGGCTCTCGCACCGGCGGACGGCCTCTTCGAGGTCCCAGGCCCCGTTGGCATCGACGCGGAGGGTCCGCCGCGTCGGCCCGCGGCGGCGCTTCTGGCCGCGCGCCAGTTGCCGCCGGCACTCGGCCAGGTTCGCCTCGTCGAGGTCAGCGTCCTTGCCGACCTTCAACTTGTAGTCGCGGAGCGCCCAGAGCCGCATCAGGCGGAGCATGCGGCGGGTCTTCTCGACCGGTCCGAGGCCGAGCGGCCCGGTGATCCGCCGGAGGAGCCGGTGCGGTTTCAGGTCCAGCCGCGGGGCGAGTAGGTCGGCCGCACGCTGCCGGCTCGACTTGCCGACCGCATCGATCCACGCCAGTTCGCACGCCCCCCACGCCGCGTTGTGGACCACGCCGTCCGACTCGATCGGCCGGACCTCGAGCGGGTCGTCCTGCGCGAGGCACGAGGCGTACTCGGACCGGATCATCCGAACGCACGAGTCGAGCGTCTCGCCCGTGACGTACGGGCGCGGGATGCCCTCGCCCCAGCCGACCGTGCCGTCGGCCAGTTCGAGCCGGACGAGGAACCCCGTGGCCACCTTGCGGCCGATGACCGAGGTCTCGAAGCGGAATCGCATCGGGATTTCGTAGGCCCAGACTTCCAGGCTTTTCGGCTTGTGCAGCATGGCATCTCCCGGCGAGCGGCTACCTATGATTATCGGCCCTGGCGGCCCGGCCGTCAACGTTGTGCTGCACCTGCGAGTCTCGATCGCGGCGGGCAAGTTTACCCGCCTATGGCGGGCCCGCCGGCGAAACGTTTTCGTTTGCTTTTCGCCGCCTTGGCTGGTAAGAGCGCGCCCGGAGGGGCCATGGAGCCGTTGCGCCTCGAAAACGTGACCAAACGCTTCGGCCGCACGACGGCCGTGGAGGGCATTTCGCTTGCCGTCCAGCCGGGGGAACTTTTTTTCCTCCTGGGCCCCTCGGGGTGCGGTAAGACGACGCTCCTTCGGGTCATCGCGGGCTTTTACCAGCCCGATGCGGGCCGCGTCTTTTTCGGACGGCGCGACGTCACGGACCTCGCGCCCCATCGCCGCAACTGCGGCATGGTGTTCCAAAACTACGCCCTCTGGCCGCACATGACGGTCCTCGAGAACGTCGCGTTCGGCCTGGCGGTCCACAAGGTCGGCCGGCGCGAGCGCCGCCGTCGCGCAGCCGAACTCCTGGACGTCGTCCAGATGAAGGGCTACGCATCGCGGAAGCCCACGCAACTGTCGGGCGGCCAGCAGCAGCGCGTCGCCCTGGCCCGGGCACTCGCCATCAACCCCGATTACCTCCTGCTGGATGAGCCGCTCTCGAACCTCGACGCCAAACTGCGCCTCCGCATGCGGAGCGAGATCACCGCCGCCCAGCGGGCCACACGCGTCACCAGCATCTACGTGACCCACGACCAGGACGAGGCCCTGACAATGGCCGACCGGCTGGCGGTCGTCCGAGACGGGCGGGTGGTGGCCATCGGGGGCCCGCGCGCCCTCTATGACGACCCGCCGACGGCGTGGGTCGCGGGGTTCCTGGGGGCGACGAGTTTCCTGCCCGGCCGCGTCCAGGCACGCGATGGCGCCGCGGCGCTGGTCGGTGCGGCGTTCGGCCTGATCCGCGCGGCCCGGGCGCCCGAGGGCCTCGTCGCCGGCGCAGACGTCCTGGTGAGCGTCAGGCCCGAAGCGGCCCGACTCCTTGCGCCCGGCGCCGCGGGCCCCGGCGCCAACACCTTCGACGCGACCGTCCGGTCGCGGACGTTCCGCGGCGACACCGAGGAAGTCCACGTCCGGCTTGGCCCGTACGACCTGGCCGTCTCGGCGCGGCCGGCCGATCTCGCGCCGGTGGGGCCGGGCGATGCGGCCCGGGTGCATTTCCCGCCGGAGGCGGTCCGCGTTTTTCCAACAACAGATGGAACCGCAAAGGACGCAAAGAGCGCGAAGAACGACGGAGAATAAGCCGTGAAGAAACAACAACCAAACACGAACATGCCGGGCGGACCGCGGTTCCTTGGGCGCCATCGTTTTCTCCCTCTTCTTCCCTTTGCGATCTTTGCGTCCTTTGCGGTTCCCGTTGTTCTTGGTTTGCTTGGCGGATGCAGCGGAAAACCCGCCGCCTCGACCACCGACAAACTCGTCATCTACTCCCCGCACAGCGACGAGATCGAGCAGGAGTTCCAGGCCGCCTTCATCCCGTGGTACCGCGCCGAGACCGGCCGCGAGGTCGAACTCTCGTGGCCCGACGTGGGCGGGACGACGCAGATCATCCGCCGCATCCAGGATAAATTCGTCGCGGGCCGGTACGACGTGGACCTCGTGTTCGGGGGCGGGCCGATCTTCGATCGGATGAAACAGTTGGGGTTCCTCCAGCCCTGCCCCCTGCCCCGGGAGGTCCTCGCGGCCCTGCCGAACTCTGTCGCGGGCCAGCCGCTCTACGACCCCGATTTCACCTGGTACGGCGCGGCTATCTCCACGTTCGGATTGATCTATAATAAGAAGATGATTGCGGACCGCGGCCTCCCGCAGCCTGAGTCGTGGGACGTGATGGCCGACCCGAAGTACTTCGGCCTGGTCGGCGCGGCCGACGCGACCAAGAGCGGCAGCATCCGAAAGGCCTACGAGATCATCCTGCAGGCGTACGGGTACGAGCGGGGGATGTCGATCCTGGTGCGGATGGGGGCGAACGCCCGCGAGTTCTCGGAAGGCGCGTCGGACGTCCCGCGCCTCTGCGCCCAGGGGTTCGTCGCGGTCGGCGCGTGCATCGACTTCTATGCCCAGCGGCAGATGCTCGCGGAAGGCGGCGAGAACGTCGGGTTCGTCTCGCCCAAGGGCCTCACGGTCATCAACTGCGACCCGATCGGGGTCCTGAAGAACGCTCCCGACCGGGCGGTTGCCGAGAAATTCGTCGAGTTCGTGATGAGCCCCGCCGGGCAGCGGCTCTGGATGACCCCGGCGGGGACACCGGGCGGGCCCCAAAAGCACGCGCTCGAGCGGCTCTCGGTCCTGCCGCGCCTGTACGCGCCGGGCGCGGGGACCCGGTTCGCGATGAACCCGTTCGAGATGCCGCCCGCCGACTTCTACGACGCCGCCAAGGAGACGGCGCGGCTGACGATCCTGCCCGACTATCTGCGCGCGGCCCTCGTCGATAACTACAAACCCCTGCGCGAGGCGTGGCAGGCGATCGTGGGCGCGGGCCTGCCGGCCGACCTCGTCGCCGAACTGGTCCAGCCGCTCATCACCGAGGACGAGATGCAGCGCCTCGGCCGCGACCTCTGGACGCCGATCCAGGCGCCCGAGGGCGCAAGCGCCGAGGTGCGGGCCGAACTCGCCAGAAAAGAGGAATCGCGGCTCCGCGAGCAGAGCGACCGCTTGACCGAGTGGACGCGGACCCTGCGCGAGCGGTACGAACGCCTCGCCCAGACCGCCGCCCGGCGGTCCGCCACCCGCTGACGCCGCCGGCGGCGCAGGAACCCATCGCATGCGACCGGACTGGAAAACGTGGCTGCCGGTGGCGCTGCTGGCCGCGCTCTTCGCCGTGTTCCTCTTCTACCCGATCGCCAATGTCTTCAACTCGGCCCTGCGCCTGTCGGAAGGCCCGACGCTGCATTTCCTGGCGAACAGCCTCTCGACCGCCTGGGACCAGGGCTGGCTCACCAACTCGCTCCTCCTGGCGGTCCTGGCGACGGCGTTGGCGACGGTGCTGGCCGTGCCACTCGCCTGCTTCGGGGCGCGGACCGCCTTCGCAGGCAAGCGCCTCTTCTCGGCGGCCATCCTGGTGCCGATGATCCTTCCGCCCTTTGTCGGCGCGATCGGCATCAAGCAGGTCCTCGGGCCCCAGGGCGCCCTGAACGCGGCCCTGGAAGGCCTCGGCCTCATGAGCGCGGCATCGCCGACGGACTGGCTCCGGGCCTGGCCGCTCGGGGGCATCATCCTCTTGGAGGCCCTGCACCTCTACCCGATCCTGTATCTGAACGTCGTGGCGGGCCTCTCGAACGTGGACCCGTCGCTTGAGGACGCGGCGCGGAGCGTCGGGGCCGGGCCGTGGCGCGTCTTCGGGCGGGTGACGTTCCCGCTGATCCTGCCGGCGTACTTCGCCGGCGCAATCCTCGTGTTCATCTGGGCGCTGACGGATCTCGGGACGCCCCTGATGTTCGGTTTTCGCGAGGTGCTCGCCTGCCAGATCTTCGACAGCGTGAGCGAGCCGGGCCGGCCCGACTCCAACGCCCTGGTGGTGATCCTGCTGGTGATGGTCGGGGCCCTGTACCTCGGGGCGCGGGCGCTCTTCGGCCGGAAGGCCTTCGGGCAGATGAGCGTCGCGACGCGCGCCGCCGAGCCGGCACGCCTGGGCGCGCGGGGCACGCTCCTCGCCTGGGCCCTCTTCGGCGGCGTCACGCTCCTGGCCATCGTGCCGCACGCGGCCGTCGTTCTTTTCAGCCTGAAGACCCGGTGGCAAGGGACGATCTTTCCGGAAGGGCTGACGCTGGCCCATCACCGCGAGGCGCTGGCGAACCCGTGGGCTCTCTCGAGCATCCGGAACTCGGTCCTCTACTCCTCGGGGGCGGTCCTCATCTGCCTCGTGCTGGCCGTCTGGATCGGGTACGTCCTGGTGCGCAAGACCTTCCGCGGGCGCGGCCTCCTGGACGCGATGGTCATGCTGCCGCTGGCCCTGCCGGGGATCGTGCTTGCATTCGGATATCTGAACTCTTATGCCGACTGGGGCGACCGGCTGGTCCGGGCGGGCCTCTGGAGCCGCAACTACCTCTACCCCCAGGAGAACCCCGTCGTCCTGCTGGTCGTGGCCTACGCGATCCGGCGGCTGCCGCTGGCGGTGCGGTCGGCGGTGGCGGGGTTCCAGCAGACCAGCCCCGCCCTGGAGGAGGCGGCCCAGAGCGTCGGCGCCGGGCCGGCCCGGACGCTCTGGCGGATCACCGTGCCGCTGATCCTGGCGAACCTGGCGGCCGGGGCGATCCTCGTCTTCTCGATGTCGATGCTCGAGGTCTCCGACAGCCTCATCCTCGCCCAGGACGACGCCTTCAATCCCATCACACGGACCATCTACCGCGTCTATTCCAACGAGTACGCCGTCACGGGCGAGGCGGTGGCGAGCGCCTTGGGCGTCTGGGCCATGGTGTTCCTCGCCGTAACACTCTTGGGGGCGACGGCCTTGATGGGCAAGCGGCTCGGGGCGATCTTCCGGGCGTGAAACAAGGAGCGCGGGGGTTCATCCCCCGCGGCCTTTCCGGCACGGTCACGACTTCGGGGCGCTACGGCCATGGCGCGCGCCGGCACACCATTTGGAATTGCCTTGGCCTGTGGCCCGGCGGTAAAAGGCGGTGGTATCAAGCCGACGGCGTGCCGCTCGAGGCGTCGGCGATGGCCGGCTCCATCTTTCCGCCGCGCAGTTGCTGCCAGGAGACGACGTGGTTGCCGCCGAGGCCTTTGGCGGCATAAAGGGCCTCGTCGGCGCGGCTGATGAGGGTCTGGGCGCTTGGGTCGAGTCCCGGGTTGAACTCGGCCACGCCGAAAGAGGCCCGGATCTGGAGTTCGGCGCCGGCGTGCGTGGCCGCGTTGTCGCGGATGAGTCCCCGGAGGTCCTCGGCCACCTTGATGGTGTCCTGGAGACTCGCCTCGGGCAGGATCAGCAGGAACTCTTCGCCGCCGTAGCGTGACACGATGTCGCTGGAGCGCGCGCGGCTCTTGAG
>Ga0315284_10000866_pt1 | contig 41454 bp, 49 predicted proteins | sample YL17G09_16_MG_FD_203696 | JGI IMG/M metagenome (GOLD analysis project Ga0315284, IMG submission 203696) | Sediment microbial communities from Yellowstone Lake, YNP, Wyoming, USA - YL17G09_16 | ecosystem: Environmental > Aquatic > Freshwater > Lake > Sediment | place: USA: Wyoming | collected...
CTGGTGACATCGGAGCGACTGGCGCTACCGGTATGAAGGGTGACCCCGGTGCGACTGGTGCTACCGGTATGAAGGGTGATCCTGGTGACATCGGAGCGACTGGTGCTACCGGTATGAAGGGTGATCCTGGTGACATCGGAGCGACTGGTGCTACCGGTATGACGGGTGACATCGGAGCAACTGGTGCTACCGGTATGAAGGGTGACATCGGCGCAACTGGTGCCACCGGTATGAAGGGTGACATCGGCGCGACTGGTGCTACCGGTATGAAAGGTGATCCTGGTGACATCGGAGCGACTGGTGCTACCGGTATGAAGGGTGATCCTGGTGCTATCGGAGCGACTGGTGCTACCGGTGTAATGGGTAATATTGGCCCCACTGGCGCTACTGGAATGACAGGTGCCATCGGAGCGACTGGCGCGACCGGTCTGCAGGGCGCGACTGGCCTGCAGGGCGCTACTGGCGCCGGTGCAACTGGTCTTCAAGGCCCAACTGGAGCTACGGGCTTGACAGGTGCCACTGGTCTGCAGGGCGCTACTGGTGCCGGCGCTACTGGTCCTCGCGGAGCCACCGGTATGTCAGGAGTCAACAACAGTTCCTTGCCATTGAGTTTTAACTATACTCAATCGAATGGAAATGGGTATGAACAGCCAAATACAGCCTACGCGACCATTGGTTATCTTTATTATCGAGGAACAACAATTGACGCTCCGATCGCAAGTGTTTATGTGATTTCCTATACAACAAAAGACGGCGTTGGATATTCATACAAGCTTGAAGATGTGACAACAACCGCACCCGTCCCAATCAAGATTGCCGAGATGGCATTTACTACAGGTTTAGGAAGTCTAGCTATGCCGGCGGTTTGGAGTCTAGGAGCTATCACGAATCTGCCAACTGCTCCTGCCATTTTGAGATTGTCAGGTTTGACGAATAGCGCTTCAGCGAAGCTCGGTACATGGTCTTTGCAGATTTATGGCTAAAGTAATAAAAAAGCTTTTAAACATTTCATGTAAGTTTAGGAAATAAATATTATATTCACTTAAGATAAAGAACTTGAAAATGTCTGACACAACAGTCAATATTTATAGCTTAACATGCCTTGAGGAAAATGCACTTATTTATCCAATCCCGCGTCTAGAATCGCAAGGTCCGCCGACGCTCTGTCCCAATGATCATGCGAATCGCTCCAACATTACCAACGTCATTCAGTACTCAACAATATCCTCCAACACCGTCGTTGCGACGCAATCCACAGAGGGCATCTTCTCCGCCAAGACCTACAGCTGGGATCTGCCGGGCAATGCGCCCGGCGAGGTGTCGACCTTCACGATGACCTGGTCCAATACCATCCAGGTCTGGGAGCTGGTCATCGAGAGTTTGGCCGCCAACGTTGGCGACACCATGAGCATCTGCGTTGCGCCGGCGACCACAATCGGCTACCTGACGGCGCCAGTGTCGAGCGGCAAAGTGCTACCTGTGCCGCAGCCGACAGTGGCTAGCACCAATGTGCTCGTCGGCGGCACCATTGTCCTCAACGACACGGTCAACAATGTGCAGCAGGAGGTTGGCCATCTCTTGAGCAAGGATTCGGACAACTTTCAGCTGAACGTCGACACTGCAGTTGCCAATAGCTTTCCTGCTGGAACCCTCGTGCAGCAATACCTCTACATGGTTCGAGATCTACCTATTCTTCGAGCGGAACGTTTCCCAGTTGGGCGAAAGGGCTTTGCAGGCCGGCTTATTCCAGCAAACGTACCTGTGCAACTTGTCGTCACCAATGCCAGTGGCGCAGCGAAAAAGCTCTACATTTATTCTGAGATCTACAGGTCGTAAAATAAAGGGTTTTATTCTTCCTCGTAAACCTCATGAGGCAGTTGATAGCGCCAAAGAAAACCACCAGCAGATTTCTTTGCCTTTTGCCTCATGGCTTCCCCGATGTTTTTTGTATTAATACCAAGCGCTCTTCCAGCAGTAGCTATTGATTTCCAAACTTTGAGAACGTTACCTTCTCGATCCAATTGAACAGGACGAGGTCGGCCAGTCAGAATGTAATGTCTATGTATTTGATTTTCTGATCGTGTTACCCACTCGAGATTGCTCAGATCATTGTCGTCCCTCTTTCCGTTCTTGTGGTTAATTTGAGTTTTTGCAGGATCTGTGTTAACCGGCGCAAAAGTCTGCATTATCAAAGAGTGAACTGAGATGTCTTTGTGATAGATTGCAAGAATCACATAGCAATATCCGTGTTCGTTGACATAGGGATTTGACACAATTTTGGTTTTGACGTTGCGTACAGTTGAATCTGGATGAATCTCATATTTTGGCCAATTTGGAATAACTGCAAAACCTTCTCGATGATCCCGCACAAACTTGCGACGAGTACTTGTGCAAGCCAGAGTGTAACTCATACCATCTTTCAAAAACGTTGTCCCGGCTTTGATTTTGTAATAAAGAAATTTTACCGACACGCCAAAAAAAGCAGCTGCGTCTTTGGAATGATGGAACGTGATCTTGCCATCTGGGAATGTGGCAGAAATAGGTGATTTGAGTAGCTTTACCTCTGCGGCTTTTTTGTTATTGTCCAGACCGCTCAACCATTGTAAGTTTGATAGATTATGATTGGTACAATCATTGTCTATGTGATCCACTTGGAAAAGCTCTGGCTTCGTTATTGGATGCCACACCAACATGCGGAGACGGTGTATGGAGCAATTACGTTCCCTGTCGAGGTTGATAAGACATGTACCGCGTTTGGTACATGTGACAGCTAAGACTTTGCCATATTGATTGCGAACTTCGTTGTTACGGCTTACCCAATAAAAGTCACCTTTGCCAAAGGGAGCAAATTCATCGTCACTGTCTGGGAATTTTCCAAGGTACTTTGGCGGGGGAAGGTACATAGGAACTGATGAATCATCGTTGCTGACGACGGTTGGTTTGAAGGACTCAAATTCAGGATTCGCAATCAGTTTGTAAGCAACAGAAAGATTGTTCTTGCGCGGAACCCAAGTCAGATTCTCAAACCGGCAATCTCTGAGGTTGCCATTGATGTGTTTGACAACGTGTCCCTTTCTGACTAATCCGAAAGTCACCATTACAAGCACAGCAACTTGCATCCTTTTGATATGATTATCATGTGGAAAATATGCATACAATTTTCCATCACTCATGTTTCGACGCACTGCCTTGCCATTGGCGTCAATGACAGATCCGTGATTGCTCACTCGGAATGCGTTGTTTGGTCCACAGGGCTTGAATATCTCAACAGATGGCTCGCCAACAACCATCTCTTCGACACTGCCCTCAACCTCAGATTTCTCACTCTGTAATTTCTCATCTGAAGGCTCGTCGCTCGATCCGCTGTCATCGTCGTCGGAAGACTCCTCGATTTCATCGTTGTCGGAAGACTCCTCGCTTGATCCGCTTTCGTCATCCTCAGACACCTTGTCCCTCGATGAATCGGCATCCTCGTCGCTAGACTCGTCGTCAGAAACCTCATCATCAAGATCGCGCACTCGGCGCTTGCTGAGCGAATCTTGTTTCTTGGCCAGCTTGTGTTTCATTGGTTCACGCAAAACAACAAATGTAATTTGGACTCATTTAAACTCAATTGTGTCAAACGTAGCAATGGCAACGCTGTTTGCTCGAGTGCCGAGGTGGACAGAAGAAGAGTGGAAAATTTTCTGCAAGCTCAACACGTTTAAGCCCGAGACAATCCCCGAGTACACATCGGGCCGACTGAAACCCGATTGCACCACCGTTCAGAAAGCAGCCGAAGCCGGTTGTCTAGATTTTCTCAAGTGGTGCGCAACCCATGGCTATGCCAGCGAGTTTTCATCGACTGCTGCGGGTTATGCCCTCAAGGCTGGCCAGAAAGAGACATTTGAGTGGCTCATCACCAGCGGGCTCATCACGAGCTATGCCGAGTCCCGGCCTTGGCTTGAGCTCTGGACCGTTGACGCTTTTGCACTGGGCGTTGATCCTAGCATCATTTCCATATTTAATGCATAAACCCAAATTTTTTCAAATTCAAGTTCTTTTATTTTCAACAGTCGGCAGAGAGCAGCAGTTGAACAAAACTGCGAGCAATGAGCAACGCCAAGCTCGACCTTTACGCCAAGACCGAGCCGTGCACCAACCGCCAGCACGGCAAGGCGCCCGATCACGTGCGCGACAATTGTCGCTACTGGCACGACCAAGAGGAAGATCGCTGGTTGGTTGTGAATGGCCGGCGCATGCGTTGGTCAATGGCGCTGCAGAATCAGCTCGCCCGCGACGAAGAGGCACAGCGCGCCGCCGAGGCTGCCACCAGCCGCGCCACGTGGATTGCACACATCAAGCAGCGGCCCAACTACAAGACCGCCGAGTGCCACGATCCCAACCGGGAGAACCCCGAGTTGCACGACCACGAGACCTGCGCGTTTAGCCATGGTTACGATTTCAACGCTGAGGGCGCTGCGCTTCTGGCAGCCAGCCGTCCTCCGCCGCGCGCTCGACAGCCTGCAACCGATCGCCACGCACACGCTTCGGAGCGCCGCCAGGCACAGGCCTTTAACGCAACGCGCGCCGAGAATGTCGAATATGACAATGCATTTCCGACTCTCAATTAATAAATTTGAGGGTTACAGAAATTGTCTGCGCATTTAATCAACAGAGAGTGAAATGTCAACACCTCCTCCTTCGAGCAGCGGCGGTGGCTTTGGCGCTGGCGTCGCGACGGTGGGTCGCGGGATTGCCTATCTTCGCGCTGTGGTTTTGACGCTTGTCGGCATTGCGGGCATTGTCGGCGGCAGCATCCTCATAATCAGAAGCAAGAAGAACAGCTGGCAGCAGGCGTCGCTGACAGTGACGAGCTCCAACTGCCCAACGGCTGCGCCGCCGCCGAGTACCAGCTGCACAGTGTCGGGCACATTCACCGATGCCGCGGGCAACACGATCAACGTCAGCAACCTGAGCCTCTCGGGCAGCAATGCGCAGGTCGGGACTGTGGTCTCGATCCAGTACCAGGCTGCGAATCCGCAGGTCGTCCGCTCGATTGGCCTCTCGGCCAAGCAGGAGCGCACCATTGGCTTGATCATCATTGGCATCGCCGCGGCGCTGATGCTCATCAGCTGGCTGCTCGCCTGGGCAGCAAGCAAATCGACCGTGGTCGCGCAGGGCACCGCCGCGCTGGAAGGCCTCTCCCTGCTCAGTCGCTTCTGAGCTGAGCGTTTGGCCTGTCATTGAAAACTTCCCCCACTAAAGTTAAGTAAGCCCAATATGTCCTCGACTGTCAATATTCCCCTCAGTTACCTGCCGATGGAGATCCTCATCGAGGCGGCACAGCAAGACGGAGCCGACGACCCTGACGACACGCCGGTCGTGCAGGAAGGCGATAGCGCGGACAGCAGCGAGGAGGACGAGCACGAGGAGGGCGAAGATGGGGAGGATGAAGAAGAGGAAAGGATTGTGGTGCTGGAGATGTACAGCGCGATGTACCGATCGCTGGATCGAATTCGCGATGAAATTGACACGATGAGCAGAGCATTCCAGTCCAAACAGGCCGAATTCTATGCGTCAAATTTCGACAGGACCGCGCGGCGCCCCATCCCAATGCGCTTGGTGATGGATCGCTACGAGCGCCTGGAGCCGATGATGCAGCAGCTGAGCGACCACGCGGCATCGCTCAAGCGTCAGATCAAGGCGCTGGACCGACACGACGCGAGCATTTTCTACCCGAGCAACCGGCGCGAGTTTCGCCGGCGCACCTACGCCACATTTGTGCAGCCGGCGCGCACTATCCCGCTGCCAGCAGAGGGAAACCAGAGCAAATGCGTGTGCTGCTCAGAGCCGGCCAACGTCAGCATCCACCGGAGCTGCCTGTGGTGCGAGGGCCACGAGTGCAGCTGCCGCCAGTTTGTGATGTGCGAGCGCTGCTCCGTGCACTGGTACTGGCAGAACAGCGAGTGCTTCAGCAAGAGCTTTGCCACGTGCCCGCTCTGCCGCGCCGAGTACTGCCTCGGCGACATCGTGATCTACCGCTTCCTGCCCGCCGAGTCGCCGCCCTCGCTATTTGAGCAGATCGCAGCGCAGAAACGCCGCCTCAGCGAGCTCGAGCAGCAGCTGACCCGTGAGTCCGCTGCCGAGTTTGAGACCAACTCAGCCAAGCGCCAGAAAATTGACTCTCCTCCTTCTTCCGATATTCAGCCACCACCATTGTAAAAACTTAATTAAAGCCACTGTGAATAACACAACCCCATGCTCAGTGCAAGAATTAGACAAGTTGGGAAGCTTGTCCGTGGAGCGGATCTTGCCCTGACAGCCTATGGCGCGACAGCGTTTGGATCTGGCCTTTACGCAGCTAACATGGCAATTTCAGAGCACAAGGATCGAGATTTTCTGGTCAAAGCTAGCGGATGCACATTTTATTTTGCAGTTGGGCTCGCAGCTGGGCCACCCTACTTTGCATTGTTGGCAGCAACTTGGCCTATTCGACAGTGGAAAGATTATCAAAGAAAGTAGCTTTACTCCCATTCGAAAATAAAGCTTGCCATGTGCTTGTTTCCTCCCGTGCACCTCTCGATGCGCAGGTGGTGCTTTGCAGCCCAGAGCTTGGCTATGTGAAAGAGATCCAGGTGCTCGAGTTGCGATTTGAAGACGACGTTGCTTGTTTTTGACTTTTCAGAGTAAATACTGTATTGAATGGTGCAATCGTTGCTCTGGTCCAGGGAAAACCGAAGCGAATAGATGGGTTTGTGCATTTTCAGCTTCAAATCCTCAAGGTCGCTGGGCAGATATTTATCACGACGATCCCAGCAAAGCTGTGGTCCTATCGGCTCATCTTTGAAACCATAGCGCCTCAGCCATTGATAGCAATGAGCCTGTATGCAAAACTCAGGGAGCTCGCCGGGCTCCAGCGCTGCCATTTCCTTTTGCCACAGCTCGAGCTCTACGAGCGCCTCTCTGTTCGGCTCTGCGCACAGAGGTAGCAGCGGCAGCCACGGGCTTGGATCAAAGGACATTCAACCCTAATTCAGAAATAAATCATTTCATGAAATAAATATTTATTTTTCCTTTGAATCTCATTTATTTTCATGAAATAAACTGGCGTACAAGCAGTGCCAGGAAAGACACAATGATCGTGCAGAGAACTAGCAAATAAACGTGCCGCAGCCACAGATTGCGATTTGTCTTGACAAACATGACGTCGGTGGGCTCAAACGTTGCCCCAAAGTAGGCGCCGAAGAAGCCCGGATCGCCGCCTTTGGAGCTGGGGTTGATGTCGCCTGCGACGCGCCGGTAGTCGAGGCCCCGATAGCGCGGCAGCAGGCAGTCGATGTTCCAGCCGCGCCGCAGCACACGCTGGCTCATGCCAACCTCTTTGAGCTGAATCATATCCGTAAACGCCAGCGGAGACAAGGTCGGGCCGAACACCGCATCTCGCACAAAGTCCAAACACTCACGATCCATGGCAAAGACTTGCGACTGCACATGCGAGTAAGGCGGCGAGAAGCCCTCCGCCTCGAGCAGCGGCAGAGTGAGCCGGCAGATGTTGATCGTTGTGCCGGCCAGCTTCACATCGCCCCGCAGCAAGCTGAGCAGCTCCTGCTGCCAGGCCGATGCCGGGCGGCCGCGCAAACGATGCGGCCCGCGCACAGAGCTGTTGATGAAAATGTAATAGTCGTAGTGCCGCTTCAGGCTGCCGAGTGCATGAGCCCACGCTCCAAAGTCGTAGCCCTCGTTGTCGCGCCGCAGGACAGTGAGGTTGGCGCGCTGCGGAAGACTTGCTGAACAGGCACCATTGACAACAATCACAAAATCGGATGCATCGTTGAGGCCATGCGCCAGAAAGTACTCTAGATTTTTGCGGTACTGTCTATTCTTCTCATAGTACGCATAGATACAGACCGAATTGGACATTCTCCCACTAGGTGTAAATGAGATATTTATTTCAGTTGAAATTAATTAAAATCAAAGAAATAATTTATGGCAAGGGATACCATATTTATTTCATTGTGAAATTTCATTGAAATTTCATTGAAATGAAACTAGGGTCACGTTAAATGGTTTTCATATGAAATTTCCGTGAAATGTTTCTTCAACAATTGAGCCTGTTTTAAAAAAGTGCATTTTAAAAAAGTTGGACCTCAAAAATTTTTGGCCAACAAAAAATTTTAAATGCAGTTTTGAGATTCGAGGTCAAATGTTGAAGAAACATTTCACTGAAATTTCATGTGAAAACCATTTAACGTGACCCTAGTTTTATTTCATGAAATTTCAGTGAAATTATATTTATTTCATTTAATCCTCTAGCTTTTGACGCTTGGTCGGTTCGGATTGCTCGGCGACGCGCTTGGGTGCGAGCAGCAAGAGCTTGTCGAGAACCGCGGTGTCGTGCTCCAGCGCTTCTGTAGTGTCCTCGATGTCCTCCTGTAGATTGTGGACCATGTCCGAGAGCTGCAAGATCTTGGCCCGGCGCTCGTCCATGCGCTCTGTCACGGTAAAACACTCGGTCTGCAGCGCATCTCCGAGGTCATTCTCAGCAATGAAGCGCCGCAGCAGCTCCGGCTGCGCCAGCTCTGGATTGATGAGGTCGGCCACGCGCTGCGAGAGCGCGTCGATGTTTGACTGAATGCGGCGGCGTTCAGCCACCCAGTGCCGCTCGTGCTCCTGCGCAGCGGCCAACTCGCGCTCCATGGACTCGTTTTCGCGCTGAATCGCTTCCAGCTTTATTTCCAAATCATATGGGTCTTCTGGCTGAAGCTCTCGGATGGCCGGGTGATTGGCAATGCTGTGCGGCAGATACTCGGGCACTCGCACTGTGCCCTGGATTGAAAGCATACCCCAGGGTTTCCAGTTGAAAATGCGTGGCACAATGCGCTGGCCAAGGCTGTAAAAACTCTGCGGCGCTGGTGCGTCTTCTTTATCCATTGTGTCAATACAAATTAAAAGGTTAAAAAACATGCAAGTGCTTCTGTTGAGCACGCTTTTTGTACTTGCCGGCGCTGGCCAGTGCTCGTATGCTCTGAACGACAGCAATTTCACAAGCAGCAAGTGGCAGGCTATACCCTCAAATCTCATCACCTCGAACCCCGGGCACGGCTTACAGGCGCCGCCTGGCGGCTTTATCATCTACGCGCCAACAGGCTTGAATGCGCCCGAGTACGCTGCTCTGATTCCGATCACTTTGGAGGAAAATGCAGTCTCAGCTACGCTGTCGCTGAGCTGCATGGTGAGCTCAGCGGAAGATTTCGATCTCGCTTTTCAGTGGGCAGGAATTGATTATTTCTTTCTCGCGTCTGAGTTGATTCCCTCTCAATGGGCTTCTCTCAATCGTACGCTGCAAGTTGTGACCAATACTCCCTTTATCATTTCAATCAAATCGCACAGCGTCTCTGATGGCTTTCTGGCAATTCAATCTGTCCAAGTGCAGACCTGCGCCAAGCCCACCAACACTTGGATTGCGCCATTGCTGATGGCGCTTGGCCTCTGTGGCCTATTTTTTGTCTTGGCCTATCTGGTGACAAGATACTACGTTACCCCGCGTTATACCGTCGAAGAACCACAGTCAACAGAGCTGAATTGAGACACTATTAAAAAACACTTTTTATTTACAGAGTGGCGCTGTGGCCCATTTTCGCACATAGTCGCGCACAGCCTTGTCGTAGGCCTCGCGGTCCTGGGCATAGAGCTGGCCGGCCTCGCCGTTGGCGGGCGAGCTCGAGTTGGGATCGTTGAGCAGGCTCTGGATCGACTGCACGACGGCGGAGAGCGAGTAGACTGGCGACCACTTGTCCACCGTCAGAATGTCGAGGCAGATCTGGCCGTTGCGGTAGATGTTTGGATGAAAGACCTTGGTGACAAAGGCGACCTTGGGCGGCTTAAAGGGGTAGGCGTCGGGAATGTGGATCTTGAGCGTGAAGACGCCACCAGCAAACGGGGTGTCCTCGGGCCCGATGAAAACCGAGTCCCACTCGGTTAGGTTGTCGTTGGCTGGCTGCAGAGTGACGTTGGGCAGCGGTGACTCGGTCCACTTTTGCAGCTCCTGGTGCAGGCGGCGCGCCCGGTTGTCCATCCTCTCGGTTGAGTTCGCACTACTGACAGCGCTTTGAATATGGCCGATACTATTTTGTGCTCTGAAACATAAGGATGGACTGTGGACTGAAGAACATCTTTGGTGAACCCCGGAAAGGTGTGCACGCGCTGCGCATCCCGCTGCTCGACATTGCGCTCTTCGACACCGCGCTCACTGCCATCGCCGCGTTTGCGCTGAGCCGCCTGTTCAACACCTCTTTCCTGCTCACATTTATCGTGCTGCTCATTGTTGGCATCGCTGTGCACCGAGCCTTTTGCGTCGACACCCGTCTCAACGCACTGATCTTCCAAAAGTGATAGTAAAAATGTCATTTAAAATCGAAACGATCTTGCCTGAGTGAGAACGGGCATGTTGGGATATCGATTGTGAAAATCGTTGAAATCGGAATCGGTGAGTTGCGTATTGTCGCGACGATGGACAAAGTTTTTGAAGTGGTTGGCCTGCAGCGCGGCCACTTGGGGATCGGTGGAGCGCAGCTTGGCCGGCACCGCAGGCTCTTCGTCGACAGCCTCGCCGCGGCGCTGCTCGTCGAGCTCGTTGCACAGCCTCCGCCAGTGGAACGGATTCTTCATTGTCTGGCTGCTTGGCGGCTCGACACGCGGGAAACAGATCTCGTAGCTGCGCCAGCGCGCCTGGAAGAACGGCCCCTCGGCCGCGGGCCGCCGCTTGACCTGTGTCCAGCAGTGCGAGAAACACTCGACCAGATCGGGCCGGCACAGGCGCGCCTCGGAGTAACCGCCGCGGCCGTCCGAGATCTCGCAGCGCAGCCAAAAGCTGAATGGCAAATTGTCGGCGCGCGCCGACTCGATGCCCACAATGCGGACCATCGGCCGAGGCACATCGAACAAAACGGCCGGCGCCAGATTCATCTCCAGCGGGTGGGTGTTGGTCCAGTCCTGCGAGTAGGGCCGCGACGCGTGCGAGACCAGGCTGTCAAAGTCGTCGCAGATCCACGTTGGCGGCCACATTGTGGCGCCGCTGGCGTCGACAATCGAGACCAGCCACTGCGTCGCATTGTCCCGCTCGACCGCGCCGAGCGGCGGCACCGCAGCGTGAATGCACACGGTACCGTGCTGGTAGACCCGCTCGTGCAGGATCTCCACACTGGTCGTGATCTGTATCAACACGCGCGTCGCGCTGCGGATCGGCCGGCCAACCTCGTTGCGCAGCGTCACAAAGTCAGTGCAGCAGGTGCCCGGCTCGAGCCAAAAGTCAACGTCCTGAAAGTCCGCGCCGGTCAGACTCTCTAGCTGCGCTTCGGTCATGCGGAGGCCTCGTGGTGTCTTGCGAAAGTAGCTCATGATCCGGTAGAAAGAATACGCATCCATCACGCTGGAGAACTCACTTGGCAGCACTGCACCCGGCACAACGCTGAGCTTGGCATCGATCGGGCGCTCCGGCTTTGCCGGCGGCTCCGGCTCTGGCGCCGACGACTTGGAGCGTGCCTTGGGTCGCGCCGCTGGGGCAGGCGCAGGTGAAGGAGGAGGCCCTTGGTTCTTCCGTGATCGCGTCTGCATTCTTAAACTAAATTCAAGTGCGCAACAGACGTTTAATGTTGACCTTCATTTCAAGTTTTCTTTGATCGTTGATAAATCCAGACAGGCCTTCGGGAGGCTGAAATCTCAATTGGCGCCGCAGAAATTTTACAGTCGCTTGTCGCTCCTCATCGTCTGCGTCGTCATAGTCACTTTGGCCCCAGCCACACTGGGCCGGCAGCATATTAATTTCGTACTTTCGGTAGTAAGTCGGCCCATAGAAGAAAAACAGCTCACTACCCGGCAGAATCGTGCGCTTCGCGTAGAAAACGACTCGCTCTCGCTCCACACGCACATCCACGCTGTACAGCGGGCTCTGTACATTTCCTGTGAGCAGGTTCCGGAACTTTCCAGGTGGTGCCTCGTTGATAAACGGCGTCAGGGTGGCCGTGTCTCCTTTCTCGTGCGCGTCCATGTCGTAGAGCGGCGGGCCCGCCGCGCTGATGCGCTGCGGCACCAGCGTCCCACAGTCGGTCTGAAAGCTGTACGCGTACACTGTATCGAGCACGCGGCGCCACTCGATCGGCGCGTCCTGAGCCAGCGGCAGCGTAGCGTGCCGGCGCCAGCGCGGCGGCAGCGCCTGCTCAATCGAGAGGCCAAAATACTGCTGAACGCGCGCAGCTCTGCCAGCGTCGGCGCTGGGGTCGGCCTCACGCGCGTAGCCGCGCAGAAGACGTCGCAACATGCTGTCAGCGCGATCGCTGATGAGCAGACCGGGATACTCGCCGAGAATGGTGCCGCGCGGGATGCGCCGCAGCGCGTACACGCCAAAGCCCGGGCATACTGAGCTCGGCAGCACTGTCAGCTCCAGAGGAGCCAGCGCCTCGGCAAGCACAGCCACGTGGTGGTTCGGCATCGCTGTCAGGCACTGGACACAATATTTTTGGCGAAACAAACGTGTATTTCGTCTGAATCTCCAAAAACAAAAACACTTCCTTCTCTCAGAGAGCCATGACAACGCAGCAGGTGATCGTGATTGCAGCGATTGCGGTCGCTGCGCTTCTCATCTTCCTCGTCACCAAGTCGTTGCGCAGCGGGCCGTCGCAGCGCCGCCACTCTCGAAATGAAGAGCAGGCGCCTGTCTCGCAGCTCCAGGCCGCGGCAGCACCGCGATCTGGCGTCCAGTCCGCGAGCGATTCCAACTTTGAGCAGCTGGTTGGCGGCTGGCCGGGCGTGACAGTTGTGTTCTTCTACGCACCGTGGTGCCACTTTTGCAAATCCGCCAAGCCCAAGTTTGAGCAGCTGGCCAGCGCCGTCGATCCGAACCAGGTACAGCTGCTACAGGTCAACTGCGACGAGCACAAGAGCCTCGGCGCCAAGTACGCCGGCTCCTTTCCGACAATGGTACGCTTCCGCGGCTCCACGGTTGCCGCCGGCAAGCTTGTTGGCGAGCGCTCGCTTGACGACATGATGTCGTTTGCCCAGACCTGAACATTAAAATAGTGTTTCACATCAAGGATGGAGTGCAACTGCTGTATCAAAGAGTGCGCTGTTGCCCTGGAGGGAGAGCCTGGTGCGCAGCGTGTTCAGAGGCGGACTGTGAAAACCAGATCGAGTATCGCATTGAATGGACTGCTAATGGTAGACAGCTCGGAAAAGATGTCTGCGCTGATCACATTGACTCTTGCAGCTGCGCTGGTGACAGCCTCTCGATTCATCCCTATGTGACAATTTAATAATCTCAGACAAAGTTGTTCAATTCAACATGGATAGCCCGGATTCTGCTGTTATGTTGGCCAGCCTTTTGTATCCCCATCTGACACTGGGCGATTTTGGTCGGCTGTGTTTGACCTGTAGCGCGCTGCAGGCATTTGCTCGTAGACACAAGGAATTCCAGGATGCGACGCTTGGCTACAGAATCCTTGGGCTTATGCGACAGCTGGATCAGCAGACACACAAGTACACACAAGAAGAGTCATCGATGGACATCAACCTCAAGTCACACTGTCTTACCCTGCTTCTCTGCAATCCCCAAACATACAAAAATTGGCGGTGCGAGGACCTCGATAGGTTGATATTTATTTACGATAAGATGTTTCGTCGCGGAAGGATGAGTGAGTTTACCACGCTAGTTCACTTTGAAACTCAAGATGTTGCCGTCGAACAGTCTTTGATTGTGCGATATCGCCTTTTAATAGAAAACATCATGCCTACCAAACTTTGGAACATCCGCCTGTGTTGGTCAGTCGGCTGGGGTCAGTACATCAAGCTGTGCAACGAGTCTCTCTTTACAGTGCTGACCTCAAACTCGGCCTTTGAAGATTTCAAAAATATGATATAAAGCTTCTCTTGCTATTTCTTTGGGGCTTGGACCAAAGAGCCAGATTGCAACAGCCAAGCCTCGAGTGAACAGCTGGCTGCGAACAGATAAAGTTTGTAAAAGATGTGTGCGCTGAGCACATTGGTTCAGTTTGCAGCTGCTTTAAGGAGAAACCCTCTCTTCGGCACTATGTTTTCAATAAATTAATAATTTTCTATGTCTCAGAGCACCAACAAAGAATAAAAACACAAATATTTAATCGCGTAGGGAATGACAAGTGTGGATTGTTGGGTTATGCTGGCCGGGCTGCTGTATCCGCACCTGGCTCCCAGGGATTTTGGACGGCTCTGTTTGACATGCACCGCGCTGCAGACATTCGCCAGAGGCCACAGCGAATTTCAAGCAATAGTCCAGGAGGCAACGCTCGGCACCAGGATCCTCGAGCTTGTGCAGAAGCTCGACAAGCATGAGCGCCACTACGTGGAAGACCTGAGCGAGCAGAAAACGTCGCTGACGGTGAGCCTCGAGTCGCACTGTTTGGCCCTGCTGCTAAACGATCGTCAGCGAGCCTGGCGCGGTAACGATCTCGCGAGGCTAGTGCTCATCTACGATTGCATTCTGAGCAGCGCCACTGATGTACACGGGGCGCGCTGGGGACGCTGGCAAGTCTCCTTTCGAGCTCAAACTGCCGAATTTATCCCGCTGCTGGAGGGCTGGCGCATTCTCGACGCCCAAGTCAAGCTCAACCTAATTCAGCTCTCCTGGTGCGGACCTGGCGCGACTCGAGAACACTCGGTGCTCGAGCTGCTGACGTCGGATTTGCTGTTTAATGATTTCAAAAATAGCACTGCGCCTTAGAGAATTTACACGTTTACGTAGATGGGCTGGTGAGAGTTGGCAACTTTGAGGCGGGCACCATAGATGAGGAAGCTGGCGATGGCCCAGAACGCCGTCAGCGTCCAGTGCCCCGCCAAGCAGGTGATGACAACAAGGTTGAGGGGATAGTCATAGCAACCAGCCAGCTTGAGCTCAGCCGTGGCAATGCTGAGCAGCACAAGGCTGATGAACAACGAAGGGGTAACAGCGACCAGTGGAAATTTAGGTCCAAGATCGATACAATGATGCAAGTGCTCGGGCAGCGCAACAAGGAGAAGCAATGCTGGGGTCAACAACATACTAGTGGCAAGAAAAGTCCATCCCACATTCATTGCACTGCTCTGCGCGGCGGTGGGCGAGCTGACACACTCGCTGGGAAAGTAGGACGACAAGACGAGCGAGATGCCAATGCAGTAGAGTGGCAGAAGCAGGCCAGAAAAGAGGCACGTCAGCACATAGCGCTGTGGACTGGGTACCATGATTGCAGCAATTTTTATTGTGAATCAATCAATCCCTGCGCGACATGACGGCAAAGAGAATGCTCATCAGAATGATGAGGCCGCCAATGCTGGCGCCGACAGCGAGCGTCGTTTGAAGGCTGCTCTGCTGCGTCGCGCTGAGGCTCGATGCGCTGCACTTCTTCTTGATCACAATGCCGATGATGCACGCCGCGACGAGCAGCGCGCCCGCGATTCCCAAGCCGAGTGTTGTCAGCATCGTGCCGGCAGTGTTTTGCGTCGTGATCACAGAACTCATATTTCCTCAGTCGTTGCTTTTCACAAACATTTTTTTTGGGTCTTCAAAATCGTTCATCAAGAACGCCGCTACAAGCTATCTCTTTCCCTCTTTGATTCACCAGGCTCCACTTGAAATATCTATCTGAAATTTCATTGAAATAAATTCATTTTCATGAAATACCTATTTAATTTGCAACTAGGGTCAGCATAAATAGTTTTTCATATGAAATTTCATTGAAATTTCAGTAATTGGAACTAGGGTCACGTTAAATGGTTTTCTTTCTGAAATTTCATTGAAATATTTCATTAAACAATTAGCCTTGAATCCAAACATATGCATTTTAAAAAAAGTTGGACCTCAAAAAATTTTGGCCAGACAAAAAACTCTTCAAATCCAAGTCTGGCCAAATTATTTAAAAGAAATATTTCAGGGAAATTTCAGAAAGAAAACCATTTAACGTGACCCTAGTTTTATTTAATGAAATTTCATTGAAATTTCAAAGGAAAACTATTTATGCTGACCCTAGTTTAAAAATACATATTTATTTCACGTTTTTCATTGATTTAATGGTCTTGTGAGCAGGAGGAGAAGCTGGTGCTCCTTCTCGGCGCAGTGCCACTCGTCGAGCATCAGCGCAACCTCTTGCTGCACGCTGGCGTTGAGCGTCCAAAAGTCGAGAATTGTTGCGCGCGTCTCTGAGTTCCCACTGCGCATGGCCTCGACGATGGGTTGCGGGTATCGGGATGGAAATGGCGTGCCCGTATTCGACTCGTAGATCCAGAGCTGCAGACTATGGAGAACAACAGCCTCGCGCCAAGACTGCAAGCTGTGTAGCACGGCACTGAGCACACGCGGGTTACACTCTATTAGCATCAGCACAATGTCCACGCAGCGCCACACCTGCGCTGTGGGGGCCAGCGCAAGCAGGTGCTGGTGCAGCACGCATAGCAGCATGTCGAGCTCTAGGTGGGTGCACAGCTCGAACAGCAGGCACTGGACGCTGATCACGCGGCCGACCACCGGCAGCACACAGCGCTCAAAGAAGCACAGGCGCTCCTCGAGCGGGATCCCATCGATGAGCTGATGCTGCATCAGGCAGCTGCGCCATATCCAGAAGATGCGATCGTGCCACTCTGCTCCCAACTCGAGTGCTGTGCGCCAGCTCCAGTGCACACAAATCTCCGTGACGCCGGCTCTCTCGGAAGTGACGCTTTTGAACATCCACTCGGCCGGATGAATTGTTAGGCGCTGCAGGGCGCGGACATGGTCCTTGGCCAGCAGCCAGCGCACCAGTGCCTGCTTATCAGTCTCTAGCCGCGCCTCGACCAGCGCGTCCTGCAGTAGCTGTTTCCGCGCGGGATTGCGCTGTTGCCCGGCTTGCACAAAGTGCTGGCCCTCGATGAGCGCCCACAGCTCCAAATCCAGTATACTGCGCTTTCCGTTATAGCGCTGCTCCCAAAGCGCCCGCGGTAGCTTCTCCTCAGCGGCGCACTCCCGGTCCACCAGCGACAACATCATTGCTGCACCAACTGGCAAATAGCGCTGAATCGACTGCACCAGCAGCAGCGCCGAATTTCCTGATGCCAGTGGCATGTTTCCGTTATTAATATTATTTCAATCTTAGATCTTGCAGTATGAAAACAATCATGCCCTAACAATTCAGTTTAAAGACATTGCAGTCAGCGAGCATGGCTGCTGAGGTGGCGGAGCCACCGATCACGCCCGACATTCCGCTGTCCTCAGAGGAGGAGCCCAAGCGCAGTGCTTTCGGCTCGATTGAGCGGGTGCAGATCAACGGCGTCACGGTGATACGCAAGCGCTCGCGCCCTGGAGTACATTCCAAGTTTCTGCGCAACGAATACAGCGTGCTATGCAGGCTGCAGCATCCAAACATTGTGTCGCCCATATTCCGCAGTTTGTTGTTGGATTTTCCAGATGAAATTTTGCTACCGCTTTACGACACTGATTTGGACCGGTACACAGTGGATAAGGCGCCGTTGGCGCAAGAGCTTGTGCATAGTATTCTGCAGCAAGTCGCTGCGGGTCTGAGCTACCTGCACAGCGAGGGATTTGTCCACTGCGACATCAAGCCGGACAATATTCTATTTGCCATTGCCAGCCGCACTGTGGTGATTGCCGACTTTGGCTTTGCGGCGGCACAGACGCCCGCCGATGCGTACCACCTGCGCTCGTCCTACCTGGACACTGCCCGGGCCTCTCCGCTCTGGATGCCTCCTGAGCGACTCAACCACCCCCGGCTCATCTGCCCAGCTATCGACGTTTGGTCGCTGGCTCTCGTGGCCTACTTTCTATTCTCTGGTCAAGAGCCGTGGACCAACTACCGCGACTATGACCCATTCACCCGCGACCTGGTGAACGATCGTCTAGTTGTTCAGCTAAAGAGACCAAGCAGCTGTGTTCCCTTTCTTTGGGAGACGATGCAGCGCTGTTGGACATTCTCCTTCACTGCTCGCCCCACTGCCCACGAGTTTGGCTCTGCAGTGCAGCTCGTGTCGCTAATCTTGAACAAGTAAAGAGAGTTTAGTGGTCAGAGGTCGTTAAAGGGCCAAACAGAGCTTTTACCCTCTCTCAGTGAATACAGCTGTTTGAACAGAGGCAGGAAAATGGAAGGCGAGATGGCTAGTAGCGCGTATCGTACCCACGCAAACTTGGTGTTCTGAAAAACAACCTTGAGAGCTTCCACCCGGCTCTATGTTAACATCAATCAGGCTAGGACTCTTCATTTCAGCCAGAAATTTCATTTATACAAACTTCCAGCGTAGGTGAGCAGAGTGCTCGTCATTGTCAACAAAGTTTTGCCAGGCAGCCTCGGACCACGTGCCAACAAATGCCCCCTGCATATCAACAAAGCTGCGTTGCTCCGTCAGCAGCGTGTACACGTGAACCGGCTTCTCAAGCTGGACCTGCGCAACGCCGGGCAGGTGAAGCAGATTCTCCGGGAGGATTTCATTTCCAGCAATCAGCAGCGGATGGCCCGGCCGGATGCGCAGCGGCACCGATGGCACATCGCGGCCGAGACTGCCCTGCTCGAGCTGGATGAGACTGGTAGTTGGCTGCTCAACGCGAATCGCAGCGCTGAGGCGCACCGGTCGGCCCGCTTGATCGAGAAGTAGCTGTCCGGCCCGTAGCTGCTCAATGGGCAGCTTGCTGCCGTCGGCCAGAGCGACCAAGGTTCCCTTGGCAACGCATATCATGGCGATGATGTCCACACTGTTGCTGTTTAGAAAAACAGGTAACCCATTCTGCTCAACAAACTGAACATTAGAGCTATTGAAATCGCTACCATTCACAAGTCCAAGGTCTATTCCATATACGTCAATCGTAACATATGCTGTGTCTCCGGGCCCAATCTCAGGCCTCGGTAGAGCGATAGGGTCAAAGGCAAAGTAAAACGCCCCATTTCCAACGCCTGGATATGGAACTGCGAGCCAGACACCAAATGTCTGAAAATTCAAACCAAGGCCAACTACTGGAACCTGCAGAATTTGATTTCCGCCAGGCGCCCAAGTATTATCACTAAACGTTTGAATAAATGCGGGTGACGAAGTTTGGTTATCAAACCGATAATTAATCTGGAATGTTTGACCGGCAGGAATCGAGTTGGAAGAGAATGTTCGAGTGCAGACGACAGATGGTGGGCCAATTGTAATGGTGTTGCTGGTGGATAAACCACCATTAACTCCCCAATTTGACGAAAGACTAACGGTAAAATTGGCACCGTTTGACCAGGCAGCTCCAAATGGACCACCTGACACAGAGGCAACAAAGGTATAAACCACCTCATAAATTGCGGTGTTGACACCTACCTGGATTGTAAATGTCAGTGGACCACTAAATGAGAGCTGTGTCGGTGTCGAAGTATTTGCAATTGTTCCTGTAACAGATGACCCAGGTTGCGATACATCCGTTCCGGATATGAGAGTAAAATTTGTGCCCCATCCAGAAATACTCAAGTCAGCAAACGCGTTAAGAAGAGTTGTTGGCGAGCCGACGGCCGACCCCGCAAATCGATACTTGACAGACACTGTTTGTCCGACTGTTGTCGGAGTGTTCAGAAATGTCCGGCTAACTGACAATGACATCTTGTTCTAATTTTATTTTTAGCCAAGATTTTATTCTTCAAAACAAAGATATTTATACAAAAATGGTTTGGTGTATTGTAAAAATGATTTGAAAATATGCATTTAAAAGTCACTTAGAGGCCAGAGGTAGAGGTGACCGCGGCGCTGGGCAGTTTCCGGACGCATTCGGCTCTGCTGCCACGGGCGCAGGCCAGGATGGTCCCTCTCGGCTGTAGTGGGCCACATGCGCATGTCCAGGTAGTGCTGAACATCGAATCGGAATTCTGGGTGTTGCAGACTGAAATCGACTGCCCATTCGCGCCGCTCAGCAATCGAGTCAAACCGGGTGCATAGCCACGTGTACACCATGCCGGATTTGTTGTTAAGCAGTGGATACATCTCTGGCGCGACAAAGTTGTCCAAGCCATATCCAAGCTTTGGAAGCTGGTGCAGCATCAACACTGTGTTGGAAAAGAGCGAAAAGCCAAACTCCTGAATCAGGCCCGTATCGGTGAGCAGCGCTTTGACTGCAGCCGACTGTTGCAGTAGCTGCAGGACCCACGCGTACTTCTCGGCTCCCGCGAGTTGGCCACCACGATAGTGCATTATTAATAGCAGCGCCATCAGGCGATTGTTGGGATGCAGCCAGGGGATGTTGTCCAGCGGCTCCTCGAGGCAGTAGGTCAGATGCAACAGATCGACAGGCTCGAGCTCAGTGTCGCAGACGCGCTTCTCAATCATCGCTACAAAGGGAGCCAACTCGGGCACGCTGCGAATCCGCGGCAGGAGATCAAATTCCAGGCCGAGTGTGCGGTAGCGCGACTCTAGCGCATGGTACCGGCTCAGCACATGCTGCGGCTGGTGCAGGCAGGAGAGCCAACTGTTCAGCACTTTGGTCAGCAGCTGAGCGGCGTTGACCGGATTGAGCAGTCTCATCAGCTCCTCGTGGCGCTGGCGTTCCAAAAGCCTTAAGAGAAAGCTGACCTTGGGCCTCAGCCCAAGCTCCGCGAGTCTGGGAATGGCATCGAGCAGTGACTGTGGTGAATCAAGCAGATGCATTCTGTAGGAGGAAGACCTAAACTCTGAAATGTTGTATCCCCGCTGCTTGAGCAAATGCAAGCATCGATAGGGACAAGTAGCATAGCTTTTGTATCTGCACCATTCGGAGATCCAGTTGGGATCGATGTGGGTTGGAAATAAAACTTCCAGGCACTCTCGTGCATCAAACTGGAGACAAATGTCAAAGTGATCAGAGTCTGCCTGAAAGGGATAGCATTCTCGGATCAACTCGAGACAGAACGCAAAGTTGTGGCGGATGAATTTGCTGCTCAGGCCGCATTCCCACATGTTTGGCGGCGTTGCGAACCAATCGTTGAGCTCTTCTTTCTCCTCAGCGCTCAGCTTTGGTCGCAGCTTGCTGAAAAGTGGCAAAAATAGCGGCAGTGACACGCTGAGCAGCTTAAACTGCAGCCACGCTGAACCGCTGTGCTGAAAGGCTACCAGCAGTGCCTGAACCTCGAGTGAGTGCTCCTCCAGGGGGCATCGCTTTGCCTGCTTCACTTTCTTGCAGCGCCTAGGCGGCATCAGCCGCTTGGCTGTGTTGGACATTCTCTTGGCAAAAAATACAAATGCAACGACGCCACCTGCTAAGATAAGAATTTTAATATAAATAAATTTCAGACTGCTGCACACTGATGCCAATTTTTCCTAACAATCTGAAATAGTCTGTTGCCAAGTCGCCCCCGTAGCTGTTGAGCGCCTGGATAGGCGCGTCGGGCAGGTCGACGACTAGCTGCTTGCTGCTGAGCGCTGGGCCGAGGCTCAGCGTTACCGTGGCGGAGCCCGAAGTGATGGTTGCATCGCTGAGGCTTAGCTGCTGGAACGGCGCGCCGGCCTTGAGGCCGAGCCGCTCCGAGACTGCCTGCGTCACAATCGAGCTGTCCGAGCCGAGGTCGAGCACCCACTGGCCGGCCGACTGGCCGTTGAGCAGCACCGGAACTGTCATCTCCGGCTTGCCATTGACCGGATTGACCAGAGAAATTGGCACCACGGCGCTCGGCGCGCCTAGCTCAGCCAGAGGCCGTCGCGTCGCGATGACGCGCTCGCGCTGGTAGTCAATGAGCAAATTGAACTCGCGCAGGAACGGCACCCCAAGGATGCCACCATAGTTTTCAGCAAGAATGTGCTGCCCGCCGACAATCGACTGGATGACGCTGTCGTCGTCGAGAATGGTGACGACCTGCGGTTGCGTCAGCAGCGCTGAACCGCCCAGTGCCGCAACAGCGAAACCGTCCACACTGGCTGTGCCCACGCGACTTACAGTGCCGGAGGAGAGCTCGGTGCTACCAGTGGCGCGGATGCCGGCCTGCGCGGCGTAGTCGTAGCTCAGCAGGCAGCTCGTCGTGCCCGAGTCGAGCATGAACCAGGCCGCGGTGCGCGACTGGCCTGCATAGACAACCGAGGCGCGCACAAAGATGTAGCCCGACACGAAGCGCGTCTGCAGTACGCGCGGTGTGGCATCGGCTGCGCTCAGGCTCGCGCGGATGGGCGCGCTATTGTGAATCGGCGCCGTGATCTTCTTGGCAAAGCTGCGCAGTGTAAAGGAGATTGCGAATATGAGCAGCACACTCACCATGATGCTGGCCACAATGGGCAGGGCATTGCTTGACATTTCTTTGCCTTACTTAGTACTCTGGATTTTTAATCAGAGGAGGCTGTGACATGACAAGCGCAACGACAGACTCATCAAATCCAAGCTGGTAGAGACTCGTCAGCACCGCTCGTCGATTGTACATCATTCGCTCAGGCTGCAGGTAGTCATGTATGTATTCTTGCCCCAGCAGATAGATGCCAGACACGGGCAAGACAAGAACTTCGAGCTGAGGCATGCACACGACAGGCTCTGGTACGTTGACATATGGATTAACCAGCTTTGGATTTCCGCTAATATTCAAGTGGCGCATCTGCTTTAGAGAGCAGAGAGCATTGGGCAGTGTTGGAAGCTGACAATCTTTGAGATTGAGTCGCTCCAGACGAGTCAGTGCAGCTAGCCGGCTCAATGATTGTGGATCGCCAAGGTGCTCCCAATGAAAGCGATTGTCGGCTAGACTGAGGCGCGTTAGCGTGGTCAACTTCTCAACAACTGGCGACACTGCAGAAAACTGATTCCAGCCAAGATTGAGTCGCCACAAAAAGGCAATCTGCTGCAGGCTGTCTGGCAAATCACTCAAGTGGTTGCCTTTTAGATTAAGCTCTTCCAGCAGGACGAGCGATCCAAGCTCGGTTGGCAAGACATAAAGAAAGTTGTTGTTCAGATTCAGCACTCGTAAATTCAGTAGGTAATCAATGCGCCTTGGCACGGATTCCAATTCCCGTCCAGAGACATCCAGTGTTTCAGCAGTGGCAGACACCGATATTTTGAAAAACCGGGGGCGCTTGCTAATCCAGAATTCTTGAAACTCCAAAATCACATGCGTTGCTGCGCGGCGAGGACGCTGCCGACGAGTGTGATTCATGCTGTTTTTTATTTAAAGTTAGGCTGCTTGAGGGCACTCTTCTTTTAACCGCTGACTCTCGATGGTGGAAATGAACATGCTTTGAATCAGAAATGCAAAGATGATGAGGAAAAATGCACCAGAAAAAATGGCGAAAAAAGAGGCGAAAATCTTAGCGCCCGTCTTGTTGCTGAGGTCGTCGACTGGGCCCATGCCACAGAGGATCATGCTCGCGTTGAAGAAGGCCTCGCTGAGGCTCATGTTGCCCATGACCTTGTAACCGACAGTGCCCACAAAGAGGCCGCCGCTCAGCGCAACCAGCAGGATGAGAAGGCGCTTTTTGTTCTTCTCCCTGATGCGCCGGATCGTTTCGGCGCAGGTGGCCGGATCAAGCGGAGGCGGTGGATGCCGCTGCTGAAAAAGCGTACTCATGCCAAGCCTATTATTTATCGCTAGCTATTATTTCCGGAGGCCTTTGGCCCCAGCGCTGGAAGCAGTAGGGCGTGCACTCGTGGAACTGGTTCTTGCGATTCGGGCACGCCTCGACGGGCTGGCCGGGCGACCACTCTGCGTCCTTGGGCCGGCGCCACTTTGGCCCGTCTGTTGTGCGCTCCTCACGTTTGCGGGAATGCCTCTTCTTGTGCTTGGAACGCGGCCGAGCGCTGCCCTGCTCCGCTTCGACTTCTGCTGCTGCCCGCGGTCCAGGCGCTGCGCTAAGCATCATGCGCACAATGAGCAGCGCCACAATGCCAACTACCACAATCAGCAGGATGCGCATTGTTTTACTGTAAAATTGGAAATGATTAGCTGAATGGCATCGCCGCGGCCAGTCGACTGCCGGCGCTATCGGGAGCGGGCATCTCAATGGTGGCGCTGGCACAGCGCCCGCATGTGCAGGTTGGACGGTGCTGCAGCAGGGAAAAGTGTTTGACTTTCTCCAGGTTTAGATCGCTAGCCAGAGCCTCATCAACGGGAGCAGAAGAGGATCTGAGAAGAGCAGCAAGCAGTTGTTCCGGCCGCACGACGCCCTCGCTATTGTGCTCTGCGAGCTCCTGTGCATCTCGCACAGCTCCTAGCAGCGCAGACTCAAACTCTTCGAGGGCAGCAGACATTTTTAAGAAATACCTCTCATTTATTTCTGAAAGAGTCCAAAGTGAGCGCACTCCCCGTGCAGCAGCGGCACAAAGTGGCGGTTGGGGCCCTGCGCCTGGTTGCGGATCTGCTGTTGCCTGGTGGGCGCGAGACTCTGGTCCTTGGCAGCCTGGCGCGTGTCGACAGACTTGCGGTCGAATGCGTAGAGGCCGCGGCCGGGAAAGTTGACACCGTCCGGAGGTGTCACAAAGTAGTACCAGCCGGGCTGCGCGCGGTGCGGATTCTCATAGGTGTAGCTGTGGTTGGCGATGCGGCCGAGCTTGGTGTAGGTCGGCTGGAGGCCGCTTACAAGGCACTGCAGCTGGTGCTCGGGCGCCGACGCAGCGCGCTCCGCCTGGATGCCGGCCTCGTAGCTGTTGCAGCTGCCGAGCACATAGTCCTGGTGCCGCAGGCGGTTCTCCACCTCGATGTTCTGCTCGACCCCGCGTCGACCCTGGCTGTAGATCTGCTTGTGGATGTCAGTGTCGCGACGGAAATTCGGCAGCTGGCTCATACGCCACTGGTACTGCTCCTCGTTGCGCCCGTCGTGGTCGCTCACTGCGCACGCATCCGAGTAGGCCCGTGTAAACATCCTTTTTCTCTCTTCTCTGATTGCTCAGCACTTGAATCTAGCAGAGAGAATAAAAAAAACTTTTATCGCCAGAGCCCCGCTGAGCCATGAGCAAACGCGATCTGGCCGCGGTTGTCGACTCGAGCTGGCGCAGCTCGCGCGCCGACAACGCGGCAACGTGGACACCGCAGATCGAGCTCTACCTGAAGAAGCTGCAAAACAAGGCGCTAGTGTACAAGATGCTGCACGGGCGTACCGCGGCGCACCTGTCGCGCAAGGGCAAGGTGATGAAGATCATCAACATCATCTCCACGGCGACAGCGGGCACCACGCTGCTCGGCAACATTGAGGCGAACGAGAAAGTGGTCACCATCATCACTGCGCTGGTGCTCTACCTGACCTCGATCCTGATCGGCATCTCCGAGTTTATGGACTGGTCCGCCGAGGCGGACAACCACAAAACGGCGGAGGCCGACTTTAGCGATCTGATTAGCATCATCGAGCGTCAGCTCGTGCTCGAGCCGCCGTACCGGCAGCACGCGCGAGAGTTTATGCTCTGGGTCGACCACGATTTCAAGATGAAGATGGACAAGAGTCCGCTCATCGCGCAGCGCATGGTCAAGAAGATGGAGAAGCAGTTTGGCTCCAAGCTCAACCCGGAGCTCATCGATGCCGAGCACGTCAATGAGCCTGCTGCTGCCTCTGCCTCTGCATCGGACATCAATACAGAGGAGGAAGATGGCGAAGAGTCCAAGCCCAAAAAGAAAAAGCGGAAACCTAAGAAACAAAAAACTCAGTCAACTGAGGTTTTTCAGGATCTGGAAGCAAACGCTCGCATCAGCGGCTGGGACGACATACGCATGATGTACGAGCTCGATCGTTACCAACAATAAATCGATCTCCTGAAGAAATATTTATTTGATTTATAACTAGGGTCAGCATAAATTGTTTTCCTTTGAAATTTCAGAAAATAAACTAGGGTCATGATAAATGATTTTTTCTTGTTGAATTTTCATTAAAATATGTTAAATAAATAAATACACTCAAACTCAAATCATTTTAAAATTTTTGGCCTCCAACAAGATGTATCCTGACCCACCGTTCCAATCCTGGCCAGCGGCTCAGTTTCAAGATCTCAAGCAACTGCTACGCCAGTTGGAGGAAGTGGGACTGCCAAACAATCTGCAGTCCTGGACCCAAGTGAGCTCCGAGCACCTTAAATTTTGTTTTTCCCTGGGTGTACGTCAGTTGACCATACAAACCGACTTTGCAAATTGGTTCGTCCACTTTTACAGCCAACAAGGCCCAGCATTGACGCGAAAGATCTGGAGCATTTTACTGCAAAATCAACCTGCAAGTCAAACCGCTATGGCTGCAATTCGGTAGACAGCCCCAGCTTGACATTCAGGAACTCATCGTTTGTGGGTCTGTTTGTCGACGAGCGATGGGCGGAATCTGACGCCATGGCGTTGGACGATCCAGTCACCAAGCGTCAAGAGCGATCCGTGCTGCCCAGCGATGTCACAAGGGCACTCGATCAGCTCGACGCCTCGGATTGGAACTCGCTGTTGAGCGATCTCGTTGCTGCCAAGGGACTCAGCGCACGCGTAACCGATCCGACGGATTTGGCAATGTGGTGGAGAAGAACTCAGGGCTTCCCCTATGCCGAACTCGTCCCCTATGTCGCCAAGATCAACCCAGCCGCGGCTGCGCGTCTCGAGGCGGTGCTGTTTGGCGCCGAGATGCCACAGGCGGTGCTGGAATCGCGCAAGGAGAGCATGCCGCAGGCGGCGCTCAAATCGTCCAAGGAGAGCGTGTGGCAGCGGCTGGCACGTTTGGCGCGTGGCGATGCGATGCTCAAGACGGTGCTGAGCAACGGCCAGCTGGCCAAGGCGATTGCTGATCGCGCGGACTGGCTGCTGCCCAACACCGCAACGGTGCTGCAGGTGGTGCAGGCGATGGACGGCGACGGCTGGGATGCGTGCTGGGGCGATGTGTATGCGGCGGCCGTCTGCGTGGCCGAGCGGGCGCTGCAACGCGCTAGCCCAACGTTTCTCATTGCCGATCCGCGCGCAGCGCTGGTCAGCGCTGTTACCGAGGTCAAGCGCAGGGCACAGCGCCTCGACCAGCTGGCGTTTGCGCCGTTGATGGCACGTGCCGATCGCGAGGCCAACCTGCGCATTGTGCTCGCACAGGATCCGCTCAGCTTTTGCCGCTGGGCCGGCGTCGACGATGAGCTGGCCTACAGCGGCCTGCACGAGGACGATGCGCAGCGCCTCTACCAGGACCACCTGTTGCCGCGCCTCCAGGATGACAAGCTCTTTTCAGAGGTCTGCAGCGCGCTGGCTTCCCAGCTGCCCGTTGCGCAGCTCGACGGTCTCGCTGACGCGTTCTTTCCCAAGGCTCGGCCCATTGGGCCCGCCGCTCCGATTCCGCTTGCTGCTGTTGCGCCCAGCACTTGGTCGCTCCGCGACTGCCTCGAGCGCTGCGCTGTGCCCACATCCTTGCGCAACGTCTTGCTCAACATGGAGCAGCAGAGGCAGTTTCGCCTGTTCAAGGCCACTGATCTCATTCCGACGCTCGAAAAAGTTGGACTCGACTTTGTGGCGGCCATGAATGTTGCTGACGAGATGGATAAGAATGGCTTTCTCGCCAAGCAAGCTGCGCAATAAACAGGCTATGTTGATTAAATAATGTTTATTTCATGAAATAAACTAAACTAGGGTCAGCATAAATTGATTTCCTTGAAATTTTCATTGAAATTTCATTAAATAAAACTAGGGTCATGTTAAATAGTTTTCTTTCTGAAATTTCAATCAGTTGTCATTCACTTGGGATCTTCAAATCAGCATTTTTAAAAATTTTTGGTCGTCAAAAAATTGCCGACAAAAAAATCTTTAAATGCAAGTTTGGCTGATTTTGCCAAAACGGTTGGGATGAAATTTCATAAAGAAAAACTATTTAACGTGACCCTAGTTTTATTTCATGAAATTTCAATGAAATATTTCATTGATACAATATTTTCAGACTGAATATTTTATTTTTGGTTCGAGAATGCGCAGTCATTGTGAAGCAGATGGAGGCAAGCAGCAAGTTGCCCAAGATAGGCCGCAATGAGAGCTGTCGCTGTGGCTCCGAGAGAAAGTACAAGTTCTGCTGCCTGGCCAAAGAGAGCGAGAGCACAGAGCCAAAGCTGGACTTTTTCACTCTGAACCAGATGGCTGAGTCGTCGCCGCACATGACGCTCTATCGCGAGAGCCTGCTCAGCCGCTACCCCGATCACAGCGCGATCGACATTAGCGACAACATGACGCCGGCCAACTCCAACACATACCAGATCCGGAACGCTGGCCGGCGCATTGTGATGCTGGCCGAGCGCTCGGCCAGCAACCAGCTGGTCTTTGACAAGAAGCAGGGCTCCGACTCTGACGCGATTGTAATGTACCGTGGCTACTATTGTTTTATTAACTATCGGAATTTCAGACAAAGCTTGCGCGACATCTACGCCATGATCGACGCGCGCATCTAAGCGCTGACCATTCTAAACCTCGAATTCTCCGCGCTGCAGCTTGGTTGTTCTCGGCTCTCCGGGGTAGCCCAGCGGGTTGACAAAGCATAGGGTGTTGTTCGCCTGATAGCTGACATGCTCGTGCGTGTGGCCGGAGAAGATGTAGTCGACGCCGGTTAGATCTAGCTTGGGCAGAATGTCGGTGGCAAAGCCAGTGTTGAGCGCGGCCAGCTCTGGCTTGTCGTACTTGGGATGGATCAGCTTGAGGCTTGGCAGGTGGTGCGTGAGAATCACGTGGTGTGGCGTCGCAACTCGCAGCTGCGAGAGCCAGGCGACATCAGCGAGATGCTCAGCAATGTACTCTGCGCGAGCGCTGAATCCATTTTTAGGGTGGAAATCATTCATCGATGCCACCGCCGCGCTGTCGATGTGCGACCAAAGCGTTGCGCCAGAAATGGCGAGCTGCTCGCTGAGCTGGATGGACTTGCGATGCAGGAACACACAGCCTGTAGCCTGAGCAATCTGCTCTAGGCGCTGCACCACCGCTGCCCTGCTACCGGAGCTCCCATAGTACTCGTGGTTTCCGGCTACGAAAATCACCTGGCCAAACATGCCGCGCAGCGCTGTGAGCAGTTCCTCGTAGGCCCGATTCGGCCCTGTGCTGTTGAACGCAGTACACAGGTCACCCGCGAGCAGCAGGACATCGTTCGGCTGAACATTGCCTGCCCACTCGCGAAATTTAAGCCAAAACTGCTGCTTTTTTCTTGGAGTTTCATAAAACTCATAGTGAAGATCGGAGATCACCCGAAGAATCATTCTATCTCTCAGGGTTTACAAAAATTTACCAGAACATTGCGATCTTTCTCTTTGTGGCTGGATCCGAATGGATTGGTCAGAAATTATTGAGAACGCTGCATTGATGGACAGCGGAAATCTAGATTACATGCGCCCTTGTTATACCCTTGAGTTTCCTGTGCATGTTGGGCAACAGTTTTCAGAGACAATTGGCTCAAATTTGTCGATTTTGACAAATAAATTGAAATAATTGGATTCAAAAATAATATTAATTCGACTCTGCTTCTCATTCTCAACCAACTGCAGCAACCACAATGAGCCGCGTAGTCAAACAACAAGCCAAGCCCGTCCGCAGCGCCGAGAGCAAGACGGAGAAAAAACCCAGCAAGGCCGAAGCCGCCGCGAGCAAGGCAGTGCCCGCGCAGGCGGTTGCCGCTGCAAAACCGCGGAGCAAGCCCGAGCGAAAGCGCTATGTGGCCTATGTGCCCGAAGGCCTGCAGTACGCGCTCGACGCCGACGCCAAAGAGGCGCGCGCCGAGATGAACAAGACGCTGCAGGAGCGCCTCATCAGCGCCGACCTCAAGTTTGCCGGGCACTGCACTGGCAGCGTTCCGAGCCAGGCGGCGGCGAAAAAGTGCAAAACTGCCGCAGGCCTGCAGAGCAACATTGTGATTCTGCGCGAGGTGAAGCAGTTCAAGGTCTACTTTGCCTATGTGTGCCAGCGTGTGCGCACGCGCGAGCTCGAGTTCACCACTGACGCCAACGGCGTCAAGACGGCGGCTGTCGACAAGGCCACTGGAGCTCCGGTGCCGCCGATCACGCGCCGCGTCAAGTCGGCCTCTGGCGAGATGACCACGCTGCTCATGTGGAGCCAGTTTGAGAACAAGACTGTTTCATTGGGACGCATCAAATTGGAACGCCGACCCAAGGCCTTGCCCTCTGGCGGCAAAGCCGATGAGGACGATGCATCGGCCTCTGATAGCTCTTCTGAGAGCGACTAATCGCTGTCTTCTCGATAAACAATTTTCCGAGTTTTTAATCTCTTGAGCAAGTATAACATTACAACACATCTCTGACAGAAATGGCAAGGGGATCTAGTGCTGGACGAGGCGGTGGCGGCGGCCGAGGAGGTGGCGGTGGCGGTGGGGGAGGACGAGGCGGCGGTGGCGGCAGGCCCTCTGGAGGCGGTGGTGGCCGACCGGGCGGCTCTTGGGGAGGGGGCCGACCGGGCGGCTCTTGGGGCAGCAGACCCGGTGGGCGTCCTTCTTCTCCAGGCCGCGGCGGTGTATGGACGCGACCTCCCGTTGGTCACGGCGGACGAACATGGCCTCGCCCTTACTGGAATCGAACCAATCTCAGCTACTTTCCTAGCGATTTTTACTCGTACTCTTGGAATAATTTTGGACCTGCTTGGGGCTGGGGAGGTTGGGGTGGCGCCTGGGGCTTGAACAATGTCAGCGGATGCTACCTGCCTGACGGCAGTTGTTTCAATACCTGGCCCGCGAATTGCGCAGCTTCGGGCGGCCTTAGCGACACTTTGAATCTGTGCTCGTTCACAGGGCGTCCTGCGTTCTGGTGATAATTAAACATCGCTTGTATTTATTTGTTGAAGATTGCCTCGAGTCTGTTGAGCAGATCGCGATCCTTGCGGGAGTCTTGAGAGCAGCGCTCCTGAATCCGCTCCATCGCATCATCCAGGCGCACCGAAGGGTGCTGCATGATGGCACGCAGCGAGCTGTAGGCCTTGACGCGCGCTGCCAACTCAAGGCTATGGTACTGCTGCGCATCCGTGGGATCCACATTGTTCAGCAGGCACTGCAGCATTGCAGCGCTGTGGCCCGGCTGCACCAGGATCGCCGCGAAAAGCGTCGAAGAGTGCGGGACAAACCGAAAGTGCGGATTTTCGCGCAGCGTCGACTCGACAGCAAGCTGCGCGCCGATTTGCGCGTGCAGACTGCTCGGTTTTGCAGCCGACCACGCGACAAGCCGCTTCAGCTCCCTAAACACTGTGTTGCTTCGCATTGTTTTTAATTGTGTTTGTTTTGATCAAACACCGTGTAATTTTGAAAACTTTTTATCAATCTATTTCGAAATCCATGCGTGTGTCACAGAGTGATCCGAGAGCCAAGTGATGGTGCCGCGAATTTCAGATGTCTCTTTGCGGTAAAGCTCGGGTGGAATCACATCGGTGTAGGGATAGATGTTGGAGTTCATAAAGTTGAACAGTTTGCCGGTCGGTGTACCGAGCGAGATCCAAAACTCTGGGTCCGTGTAGTTTGGCCCAATCGCAGGTGGCAGCGTGGCAATGTAGGACGAGTTGGCCCACCAAAAGTTGCCGCGGTAGTGGCCTGTCAGCCACTCTGTTCCCACCGCAGAGACCAGATCCAAAGTTCGAACGCAGGCGCGCCACTGCTCCACGGTCCAGTAGAGCAGATAGCGCGTCCAGGCCTTGACTGGCGCTGCTGTGTCTGGCACCTGCTGGATCCGGTAGACACCCTTGGAGTGCAGATAGAGCACCTTGAACTTTTCCTGCTGAGCGCGCTCATGCAGCTTGCGCAGCGTCAGGCGCTCGTATGTCGCCAGATCAGGACTGGAGGCGACAATGCGCACTTTGGGATGGTTGGCCAACAATGCAAGAACTGCGTCTGGCGAATCTCCAAGCACACCGAGGCAGAGCTCGTCAGCTCTCTCCAGCAAGCCGCTGCTCGTGATGAGCGCAAATATGCCCGTTACAATTTCTTGCCACGGGCCAATTTGACAGATGTGAAAATAAATGTAGCACTTTTCCACTTCTTGCACTGATAACTCTTCAGAGCTGTAGAAATTGACAATCTCATTCTCTTTCAGAGTCAAAGCATCAGTGCCAGGTGTGGTGATACTCAACTGTTTGACATAGCCAATGCACGGATCGCAGCCAAGCTGCTGGTTCGCTGCGATCACAGGTCCACCAGCGCGAAGCGCGCTGCGCACTGCGGAAGTGACATTGAGCGTATTTTGTCCACAGCCCCAGTAAAACTGGCTATCCGCACTGATCAACGCGCGACGTCCAAACTCTTTGTTAAAGCTTTGAGTGCTCATCCAGTGCAGCCGCAGCTTTTTGGCAATCGCGACAAAGCTGACGCCAAAGAGAATGCTGTCGATGCCGTACTCCAACGGATCATCTGTCGTCCTAATGATCTTGAACGGGTCAACGCACCAGTCTCTCGGGCCGTCAGCTGCATTGATGCGGCATCGATTCAGCTGCGGGAGATACTTGCAAAAGAACTCTAGGTGCGTCGGGTAGTTCGGATCGCGAAAGCCAGAGTGTTCAAAGGTCACTGTGTCCTCAACAATGTAGAGGCCGTCGTCGCGCAACAACGGGAACAGCAGCTCAAAGCTGCGGATCACATCGCGATTGATGTGACTTCCATCGTCCACAATCAGGTCAAACGGACCGTACTTGGCATTCACTGCTGAGATCACTGCGCTGTCTGTTGCATCGCCAATCTCAACGAAAATCTTCTGCTCTGGACTTTCTGTCTTTTTGCACGACGAATCGATATCCATGCCAACGATGGCCACAGCATTTGGAAATATGTCTCTCCACGCTTTCAAACTCTCGCCACCTTTGACGCCAATCTCTAGAAATCGCAAGGGCAGTGCTCGGAACTTTTGCACAAGATCATTGTACTGGCGTCCATAGTTGTGGAAATAGCTATTTTTGTCGGTGCCACAGCGATCAAAGATGGCTGAGACACTGTCAGCCGACTGTCCTCTGTGACGCTCTGTGGTATCAACAACGCTGGCAGCAGTATAGCGTGGCAGCACAGGCACCAGCGGAGAAGAGGAGCGCTTGACGCCGACAAAGTACAGGTCCTGCGACTTCTGATTGTAGTAGGACGCCCAGGTGGCGCCAAAGATGGAGTTGAGATCCAGCGCAGCCCCGACATCCTCGATGGTCAGATTCTTGTAGTAGTCCTGCATGTCACCAAGGCCGGCGATAGTGCCAAAAGAGTGATCAGCGAGCATGCGCCGTGTGCCGTGCTCCATGCGGCCGACCGAGGCGCAGGTGAAAGCCAGTAGCCCGCCGGGCCGGAGCATGCGCACAATGTTGCGCAGCGAGGCGGCGTACTCTGGGTCGTGCTCGAAGCACTCGGTTGAGACGATGGTGTTAAAGTGGCCGTCGGCCATCTCCAGCTGACTCGTGCGGCAGACCACAGTCACATTCGGCGCCGCAGAAACATCGTTTCCAGTGTAGTCGCAATCCGCAAACAGGCCGCGGTTGTTGCCGTTAATGTCGCCAGCGCCGACGTCCAGCACTACTGCATTACGGAAAAACTGCGGCAGCGAGCGTTGGACAAACCGCATAAATGCTGCGGCTTGCTCGTGCATCTGTGTTGTTCTTGTATTTTGACTACTGATCAAGGCTGCCAATTTATTTACATGTAAAAAGAGCGTCACAGCAGCGTTGGCAGAGTGCGGGAGATGACAGAGGTAAGCTGCTCGCGGAGCGAAGCCTCGCTGGCGCCGTCGCTGTGGCGCAGCGCTGTGCGACGGATGGTGTTTTTCACGTGATCGGGAGACTTGAATTCGGACATAAAGTTGGCGACCAGCGCGCGCTCCACAGAGGCCCGCTGATCAGCATCGGGCATCTGAAAGCCGCGACACAGGGCCAAACAGTAGCGCAGCAGTCCGCCGCGAACAGTCTGCGGCTCCGGCATGACGAGACGCTTGGCGCGGAGGTCGTCGAGCGCCTCGGCGCAGTCGCCCCAGCGCGAGAAGAGCAGCATGCGCTGCTCTGCGACGCCTTGCACCAGCAGCGGGTCGATCACCACCTCGAGGCTGTCGCAGGAGAAGACGTACGAGCGCGACATGCGCTTGGCAACGCGCACGTCGAGGTGGCGCGCGCCGGGGCAGCCGACCTTGCCAAAGCTGAACAGTGACCAGCAGTCGGTCTCGTTCGAGACGCGGATGCTGTCGAGCAGCTGCGCCTCGAGCTCCTTGCCGGGCAGACCGGCGAGCTCGCGCAAGATGTTCTGCTCGTGGAAAAAGACCTGTCCCAGGTCGACCTCGTCCGAGACGAGGATGGTGACATCAATGTCACCGATGCGTCGTGAGCGCTGGCCTAGCGCCACGAGCCCGGCACAGCTACCAGTGAGGCGGCAACCACCGGCCAGCAGCACGGGCCACAGCTTGCGCACGAGGTGGCGGAGGAATGTTTTGGCTTTGATCGGCACGGTGATCAGCGCCCCGCTGGCGCTGACAAACTGCGCCGGGATGCTGAGCTCCAGCAGTGACTTGACCAGCGCAGCTTGCTTTCGCTGCAGAACTTGTCCAGTCATCACTATGCCAATTGGGAGTCAAATTATTTCAACTTGGCACAATACAACGATGGGCGCCTACTGGCGCAAACCGGTGCCGCCAGAGCCAGCATTGTTGACATTCCGCGAATTGCAGGCTCGCGTACTCGCTGCTCAACCAGAGGAAGTCGGAATCCTGGTGCCAAAATCCTCTGCTCAGCGCGTGCTGCAGCTACTCGTAGCGGGTCAGCTGCGCTGCACTGCAGTTCACTCGCAGCGCCTTCCTTACACCTGGCTGCTCGTCGAGGGGCCAGCCCCGCTTCCAGTGCTCGAGCAGATCGCCCCTTTTGCCATTGGCTTTGCACTCGAATGACAGTTATAGAATAAATAATATCTCATTTGAAATTTCATGAAAATTTCAAGAAACAAAACTAGGATCACGTTAAATGAATTTTCTTTCGGAAATTTCCGTTGAAATGTTTCTTCAATCTTGGACCAAATCTGTATTTTAAAAAATGTTGAACAAAAAAATTTGAGTCAAAGATTTTTTTAAAATGCAGTTTTTGAGTTTGATGAGTTGCTTGATTATTTCAATGTAAATTTCATAAAGAAAACTATTTACACTGACCCTAGTTTTATTTCTTGAAATTTCATGAAATTTCAAAGGAAATGTTAATTTTATTTTCATGACTGCGCATATTACATTTTGAAAAAACAGATTGAAGTGCAGTCTATAAACAACGATGCCAAGGATAGAGTCTTTGACGCTGGCGCAACTGTTATCTATCATTGATCCCAGTGACCTCGACCTGGTCATGCAGCAGACCGGCGTTGACGAGGCCAGGGCTCGCTGGGCGCTGCGCGAGTTTGACGGCGACGTGGTCGATGCAATCATGTACCTCGCGCCGCCCGATCTCAATGAGTAAATTAACCCCTCCTGCGGTGAACAAGTAGCACTTTTAATCAAGCTCGATGCGGAACTCGCGACCGTAGGAAATGTCTCCCGTTAAGCGCAGAAAATTTGAGGATGAGAAATCCTTTGGCAAGTAGTTGTGCGCGACAGCAAGCTCGCTGCTGGGCATAACGCCCATGTGCACGAGGCAGTAGATGATCATCTCGGCGCAGCTCCACTTGGCGCTAGCTGCCGGGGCAGTGTCCGCAGCCGCTGTAGCGCCGCTCTTGCCCTCCTCGGTCTCGAGAAAGTGCAGCGGCGCAAAGCCCCAGGTCCGGTTGTAAAAGTGAAGCGCAATGTCGAACGAATAGTGCCGGCCGAGGTTGGGCCTGATGAACTCGGCCATGCGATAGGTGTTGAGCTCGTGGGAGCAGGGCCGCACGTAGACGCGGCCGTAGCGCGGATTGATCGCCTCCTCGAGGCGCATCAGGTGCGCGTGGTGCCGGCTGCCCGGGCTGGCCGGCGGGTACGCGCTGCGCGAGCTCTTTGGCACGCCGGCCGTGTGCCAGACCCAGAGTAGCTGCGTCAGCGGGTCCTGCCACACGAGGCCCACATGCGAGATGTCCGAGTTGGTAACCAGCTTGATGATGAAAGAGACTGTAGGCACAGGCTCGAAAGAGCGCCCACTAAAGAGCAGCAAATCGCCCGTCTTGAGACGTAGCTCGCTGAGGCGGCGCACAGGGCGGGCGCGCCACTTTTGCCCGTTGATCCGGTCGACAAAGAAGCAAAGCGCGGCGACGATGAGCGTGATTGCCAGACCCGCGGCCGAGGCCGAGATCAGCGCCGACGGCCGATCCCGCTTTGTCTGGCTCTGCGACTGTGCTAGGTCCATGCGCAATCTAGCCACTCCAATGCATTTATTTTTTTAAAGGACACGTGCTGAAAACCCAACGATTGGAATTCTTTTGAAAGAATTTCGGACGACAATCGTTGGGAGTGCCATCGAAATGGCACTCTTGTACGTAGCCAAATTCCCGGCGCATCCAGTGTGTGCAGATGCCGCGCTTTAGGAGCTCAATGACCAGATCCTGTGTGACGGGAACCTGACTCGAGGCTTCAATGCGTGGATTTTCACTTACTTTCGTCTCTTTTTTCAATTGTTCTTCAATTCTATCTGCTAGGTTCTCCTGTTTGTTCATTTTTTGAAAACGGTCAGACAGAGTTTTTAGAAGTAGACAAACAGAATTATTGCCACATGGAGGGCATTGATTTTGAAAGCTCTGGCCGGATTGCTCACTTTATTGAGCCCAGTAACATTCAAAATCCCTATGACTATTTGTGTTCTCACAAAGCGCTTCCAGTGGGGCGCTGCGCCCAAGATCTGCTGACAATACCACCCTGTCATCCGCAAGCGCTTGACGATTTAATCGCTAAAGCTGAGCACATACGTCAACAGAGCTCCGAGGCGATAGCTGCCCTTCCGATCAATGTGCACGCGCGACTCTACGCTCGGCTTCTTGCCCAGCTCGGAGTCGATCCGAATGGTTTTGTCTATCCGTGGCGCGAGTGGACTGTGGCTTCTTTCTCAAACTATCTCTCCAAAGCGTCTGAACCCTGGCGTGGCTGCGGGTTGAACATGTGGACCCCACAGTGTTGTAGTTTTCACAGAGATTCTTCAACCTATGTCATTCTGCATCCTGAACAGGCAACAGTTTATGTGAATTTGGGCGAAGGCATCCAGCTTCCTGACGAAGACCTCCGGCTTCACCTCCCGCTCAGCTCAATGACAGACGTCATTGCCACTTATCTCTTTGATATAATCAATCGAAAGCGCAATGATAAAATTTGTTTTCTATGATTTTTCGCATGTATTGCAAATTAATGCCTAGGTTGTAAATTAAAACTCCAGCGTAAATGGACGACGACACGGCGGCAGACGATGCGCTAGAAGTGTTGCTCGCACTGGCGGGCTGGCTGAGCATCGTTGCCGGCGATCTGAGTGCGACAGCGGGGCAGCTGGCTGCCTACGCGCAGCGGCGCGCCACTGTCGGCTGGTACGCACTGGGCAACTGGTATCATCGGAGGAGCGGACCGCTAGCCAGCGAGCTGTGGGCCCTGCTGCAGGTCGCTTCACGCGGGCGCTGGGTTCACATGTTGACGGGGCGGCGCAGCCAGCCCGTTGAAGAGGAGTGGGAGCTCATCGAAGTCAACTCGCGCCGGCGCCAGCCGCTGCTGGTCAACATCTATGAGCCCGACGAAGCAGAGGGCCTCATCTCTGAAGAAGAACTCAGTGATGAGCCAATGTAAATAGAAATTGTTTGCTTAGAATTAAATGAAACTTCCCAAAGGAACTTATTTTGTGCCAGGACCTGGCAACAAAAAATACACTGCGGTGGTTCCAGGCCACGGCAAGATCAGCTTTGGCGATCGGCGCTACCAGCAATTCCGCGACTCGGTGCCCAAAAGCCTGGGTGGCGGCCTCTACACACACCTCAACCACAGCGATCGTATGCGTCGAGCCAACTACAGGCGCCGGCATGGTGCGCAAGGATATCAGAACAAAATTTATTCACCCTCGTGGTTCTCATGGCACTTTCTCTGGTGAGTTGACTTGTAAACAAATCCTCAATAAAAAACTCACTGTGTCACGAATTTGGCTCTCAGTGCAGCGGCAGAGAGCCGAGAGAGTGGCGACAGCCGGAGCAAGCCGGCGAGCACAGCCTGTGGCAGGGGATCCAGGCCTTCGAGCAGATGGACGGGTGGCCCAATGGCCGTCGAGGCAGAGAGCTGCGCAGCAGTGGTTGGTGCCTTGAGCGAGAGCGGATTCGAGAGGGGATTGTTAAACTGCGGCCAGATATTCTCTGCAAAGACAGCAGAGGATGGGATCTCGCGTGAGATGTCGAATGCCTCGGCGCCAGTGGCCACGTGGTAGAGAATGAGCCCCAACGACCAGCAGTCGATGGCGGTGTTGTAGAATTTGCTCTTGAGAAAGATCTCGGGCGCGCGGTACTCGCGAGTGGTAACGTGCGAGGTGAGCGTGCTGCATTTGGCGTCGATCGGCAGCAGCCGGCGCATCCGACGTGCTTCAGCGGCCGAGGCGGAGCGGGTTCGTACGCGGGCGCTACGACCTGTGGCCAGCTGGCGAGCCAGTCCGAAATCGCCAATGACTAAGCGCCACTGCGGCGTCTTGTCCGCCGAGTGCTGCACAAACACATTGCCCGCGCTCAAGTCGCGGTGGATGATGTGCAGCTCGTGCAAAAAGAGCAGCCCGCTGCTCAGCTGGTCGAGACAGAGCGCAAAGGGAATCCTGTCGCCGGCCTCGAGCACGCTGGCCAGAGAGCGATCGTACGCTTCCATTGCAATGTACGTCGTGCAGGTGCCGTCGCTGCGCTGCTTGTTGTACGCACCGCGCAGCTGGCACAGATTCGGGTGCCCGCGCGCCTGCGCCAGGTACCAGATCTCGCGCTCCACATCGCAGTACTCGCTCTCTGCGCCAGAGCGGACGCGCTTGATCGCGTACTGCGCTCCAGGATTGTTTTTCAGCTGTGCCAAAAAAACTTGCCCATACGCACCGCTCCCCAGATGGCGCAGCGGCTGAAAATGATCTATCAACGAGGTGACAGTTTGGATCAATTCTTTGAGCTGCGGCGTGTCAACAGTGTCATTTGGATCAGCGCCTTGCCACTTGGTCATTTTATTGCACTGAATGTTTTGGGCCGATCTGGTTGGTTAAATAAATATTATTCTAAATGTTTTCATTTCGAGGGTTTAACTATTTTCATTTTAATTGAAAGATGGAGATACATCACAGAGGTTGGCAATGATTTGGTACAGCACGTTTGGCGGCCACTGCAGGTAGAGATTGCAGCAGAGGAGAGTAAAAACGCCCTGCTTGAATGCCGAGTCGAATCGGTGATGCGTGGCGGGGCTCCACGGGTGCGTAGCAGCGTAAAGCTTGCCCCACGTCTCTGGGTGCTGGACAGAGGATTCGGTGAGCGCTGCATTGACCACCTCGGTTTCCATCTCGCCTGGTACTCTTTTCGATTTGTTCCATCGGGCATTCAGGAGCGCCAGGTGCGAATCCAGCCCAAGTCGGATAAAAATGCCTCTGTAGAAATAATAATTCTGCAGGAATCCATCATCCTTGTAAACCCACTCGCAGCGCTTTGGCTTGTGCTCACGCTGAATCAGATATTTCCAGAAAACCATCACTGTATCGACCCAAAACTCGGGACGTGGAATGCCAGCGTCTCTGAGAAAATCAATATCACATTTTCGCCCCTGTTCCGCAGTCATTCCACCCATCGTGTCAATAAGGTTTAAAAAATGTGTTTATTGATTTGAGAGCAAGGGAAGATACTCTATCTATTGAAAGAACTGCGCTTTACCAGTGCTTGGATTGTAAAAGATACGATGAACATGATCGATAAACTCCGTTTTCTGATTAATCGTGTCAATAACAGCTTGGGGGCTGTTCGCACGTTTCTGAATTGTTAATTCACCGCTGTTCGGAACATTCATGGCCCATTCTCTATTGACCGGATCGTAGTGTATTTCCAAGGCAATAACCCCCTTGTCAGACTCATATACGTGCAGATAGATATCTAGTGAATCTGGAGCCAAGCTTAAATAATATCCTCCGCCGCCGATTGACGTCAATTTGGCATCGAGTTCGGTTTTGTGCTCTAAATTCGTTGCCAACTCATATGGACTTTTGAAGAAACCGATATGTCCCTTCCACACCTTGTCGGTGGCGAGCGTCTTCGACCAGTGATCTCGTATCTCTTTGAGGTGTTTTTCGCAATCTGGGCTTGAGGACGTGCCGGCGCGCTGCTGTTGCATTTGCAGGCTTTGTGCCTCAAGGGCAGCGAGCTGCTGCTGCAGACTTGTGTTTGTACTTTGGCAGGCTGCAAGACCAGCGAGCTGCTGCTGCAGACTTGCGTTTGTGGTATTGCAGGATGCAAGTTCCGCTGCGTGGCTGACGCAGACTTGTTGTTTGGCCGGCTGAGCTGGAGCAGATGACGGCGAATTACCCATGGTGCTATTTGTAGACAAGAGAAAATTTAATGCCAGACAAAGTCATTTTCACTTGGAGGCTCTTGGCCGAGAGCGATGGCGTCGACAAAGGCTTGCGAGTGGACACAGATGCCAGTGACCTCGTTCCGGTTAATCAAGCGCTCGAGCAGCTGTTTGGCCTGCTCGCCAGAAAGGGCACGGAGACGCTCGATTGTCAGCTCGCGCCGGGCAGTGCGCTCCTCGAGCGTCAGACTTGGCGGCGTCCGCGGATTGTGCCTTACGGTGCGAGGCATTCTCTTTTGATCAGTGCAAAACTCTGTCAAGCAGCATGAGTGAGCCACTTTGGCTCGACGATCCAAAAATCTGCTTTGAAATCGCCAAGCACGACCCGGCTATTTTCAACAGCCTCATTCGCCTCAGCAAGAGCATCAATCGAGGCCTTTCAACCTACACTGCGGCGATGCAAGAGCGCTATCCGCATCATGGCCTCGTCTTTCCCATCTGTAAATATATCCACTCGGCGCTAGGCTGTATCGATTACGAGCAGACAAAGTGGTATTGTCTGGACAAAAAAGTGCTGCCGCGCATTCCCCCGAATCCCAAGTACGCTGGTCTGAAAACAGTGGAAGATCTGGAAAAACTGTCTGCTGACTGGGACTTGACTTGCCCCTGGACGATGGAACTGTTGTTCGAGGGAACGGGCTATTTTGTCCCCGATCTGCCCTCGCTTGTGGGCCAAACACTATTTATGACAAACTTCTTTAACGATAGGCGCGGCACCTGGCACTGGGGCCTGCTGGACAATGGGCACGTCGTGATCAACACCTCGGCCGCCGAGCCTCCGCGCCTGGTGGCGCGCAGCCTTGCCGAGCTCTTCTCTGAGCTCGATCTGCTGCACCGCATCACAAAGCTTAGCTCCAACATGAACAATCTTATGGGACTCCACGACCTTGAGGCCGAGGCATACCTGGAAGCGCTGATCTCCCGCTGGCCGCGCAATCCAGAGGGCGTCTATGACTTTTGCGCACTCTGCGGCGGGGGCAAGTTTACCTGCAATCGCGGGACGCGCTTATCTTGCAAGGTGTGCCCCAACTACAATGTCTGCGGTGAGTGCTACGTCGAGGGCGAGCACAAGCACACGCTGCATGACTGTTCGAGCCGAGATTTCCAGGATGTTTGCACCTCTTGTCGAGCCTCTC